>Ga0105348_1000496_pt1 | contig 29329 bp, 27 predicted proteins | sample EN8Hudsemesocosm_2_FD_83504 | JGI IMG/M metagenome (GOLD analysis project Ga0105348, IMG submission 83504) | Methane-oxidizing microbial communities from mesocosms in the Hudson Canyon - EN8C Hudson Canyon | ecosystem: Environmental > Aquatic > Marine > Cold seeps | place: Hudson Canyon... | reverse complement strand
TCTGATATAAAATGTTTATCTTTAAGTTGCCGACAAGAGATATTCACAGAAATTTTAATATGTTTAATCTGTGCTGTTAGTAACTTTTGGACATCCTCAAATACTTGTTTCATCACCCAGTTACCCATCGGGATGATCGAGCCCGTTTCCTCCGCAATCGGAATAAAGTCATTAGGACTACGTATTTCATTTTCAGAAAACTGCCAGCGAATTAAAGCTTCAGCACCGATGATATTTGAATGTTCTAAATCTATTTTAGGTAAATAAACCAAGAAAAAATCTTCATTTTTTATGGCTTCTTTCAAGTCCTGTTCAATCAGATTTTTCTGTCTTATTTCTGCATCCATTTCTTCACTGAAAAATTGATAATTATTACCACCATTTTGTTTTGCACGATACATCGCCAGGTCAGCATTATTAATAAGCTCTGCTTCAATCAATGAGTCATCAGGCGTAATACTAATACCAATACTAATGGTTACAAAAATTTCCCTTTCATTCACTGCAATCGGTTTTTTAAATGATTCAAGAATATGCCTAGTAACTTTACTCGCATCATCGTAAGCATGGATATCATTTAAAAGAATAATGAACTCATCACCACTCACTCGTGAAACAGTATCATTTTTACGAACATACGCTTTCAAACGCGTTGCAACCGTCTTTAAAACGATATCACCCGCTTCATGCCCTAAAGCATCATTGATTGATTTAAAGTCATCAACATCTATAAACAAGAGCGCTGTTTTTACCTTATTGCGCTGTACGTTTCGAAATACTTTTTCAAGCTGGGTTTGAAATAAAATACGATTTTCTAAGCCTGTAAGGGGATCATACAAGGCCATTTTCTCCATTTCATCTTTACTATTTTTGAGCTCTGTAATGTCTTCAAAAATAATTACATAATGTGAAATTTCCTGATTTTCTGACCAGAGAAGTGAGATAGAAGTATTCAACCAATGTGTGTCACCATCACACCCAACGCATTCCAGCTCACTTTCAATGACACCTTGCGAGTTCGGTGAAAAATCTGCTTTGGGTATTTCAGGCAAGCTTAGCCGGTCATTCAGCGTTTTAATCGGTTTATTAAGCGTCTCGTATTCTGTCAATCCAGTGAGTTTTAAAAATGCCGTACTTGCATAACTAATAATATGCTTTTTATCAATAACCAGTACTACACTACTACTGCTTTCTATGGCTTTTGATAGAAGCTGAAGCGAAAGCTCGCGCTGCTTTCGTTGTTCAATTTCCTGAGTTAGTTCATGATTCACTTTATTGATCGTTTCTGTTCGCGAGATAACATGTCTTTCAAGATTTTTATTTAAGCTAAACAACTCACTTTCTTTTGCTTTTAGTTGTTTGGTGTAAACAATCAGCTCTCGGTTTGCTTTAGTCAGGTACATCGTCTTTTCAGCAATAGCCAATTTGAGCTGTTTATTAAAGTGGAATAACACGGTGATAGAAATTGCAGCTAGTATTACAAGCAACCCCACAATTTTAATAACTACTTTAATTATTTGGTAGGCCTGTTCTTTCTCTGGCGTATAAATAAACCTGCCGTCTAGGTAAACACCCTCTGTCATTTTTAAGTCTATAAATGTTTCAGCAATAGACTGCCAGCGCCCCGGGTTCATGTGCCCTAAATCAACAAGTTTGGGCACAATTAGTTTGATGGTTTCTTGAGCTTCATACTGTAGCTCTCTTTTACTTTTTAACACGGGGTATTGGCTTAATATCAGTTCAATTATTTCATCAGGATGCTCAACAGCATAACGCCAACCTTGCAAAGTCGCCGCTCGAAATTTTGCGACTTGCTCAGGTTCATCCTCAACAAACTGCTCGCGAGCAAAAAGAACATCACCATAAAAGTCGATGCCATAAGTACGAGGATCAATGAGATTATATTCAATACCTCTTTCTTTAAGTAAGAATGGCTGGTCAGTAATGTAACCTACCATAGCGTCCACTTTTTTTTCGATCAAATCATAAATATTGAAAGAAAGCGGAATAGATTCAATCTGTGATTTCTGAATACCTTCTTTAAGCAAAATACCGAGGGTATTTGCACCATAATGCCCTTCAGGGTACATGACTTTTTTTCCAATCAAATCTTGAGGGCTTAATATATTAGACGATTTTAAGCTCATCAAAACGATAGGCGAATGTTGAATAATGGCTGCTATCGCCGTAAGCGATTCACCATTTAAGTGATATAGCATTAATTCAGAATTTGCGATACCAAAGTCTGCTCGACCCGATAGCACCTCATCTATAGGGCCAATTTTTGGCCCTGCCTCTTTTAGAGTAACCTCAAAACCCGCCTGCTGATAATAGCCCTTTGAAATGGCCGCATAATAGCCAGCAAACTGAAATTGATGCCGCCATTTCAACTGAACGGTAATTGGTATGAGCGAGCTCTTTGCGCTTGAATCAGCCACGCCGGCATAAGCAACAGAACTTGTGAGAACAATAATTATAAAAGCTAATACGATATAAAACCGACTTGCTACAAAACCAAATACCATTAAACCCCCAATAAACAGCTTAAAATACAGTCATCAGGTACTGTTAAGCTGTTTATCACAATCATAAAAAATATAAATTCACTTACTTCGGTGCAAGCCCCATGTCGTCTAATTTCATTAATATGCCTGTTTTACGACTCTTCGCGATCTTTTGCCAATTTATACCTTCGCGCGCCCCGATAATGGCGTAGATAAAATTTAACCCAATACCATCTATGTTCTCTTTTAATTTAGCATAAAGTACGAAGGGGTCAATTTGCATGAATGCATCAACAGAACTAATACCAACAGAAGCAATCATCTCTTCACTTTTTGGACCTAAGCCCTCTAAGTCACGTATTCTTTTTTGGGGAACCATTTAAGCTTTCAAACCTTAATTTGGAATATCAAAATTAATACCTTGCGCCAGAGGTAAAGCATCACCATAGTTTATGGTATTAGTCGTGCGTCGCATATAGTTTTTCCAGGCGTCTGAGCCACTTTCCCGTCCGCCACCTGTATCTTTTTCACCACCAAAAGCCCCGCCTATTTCAGCCCCGGAAGTACCAATATTAACATTCGCAATGCCACAGTCGGAGCCTTTGGCACTTAAAAAGATTTCTGCTTCCTGCATGTTCTGGGTAAAAATGGCAGAAGACAAGCCCTGGCTAACATTGTTGTGCATGCTTAAAGCTTCATCCAGTTTGCTGTAGCTGTGGATATATAACAATGGCGCGAAGGTTTCTTTTTGGGCAATGGGGGCATCACCTGCAATCTCTACCAGGGCGGGGGTAATATAAAAGCCTTTTCCCAAGTTACTAATAATTTTCCCACCGGTAATCAACCTTCCCCCTTGCTCCTGAGCAGATTTGATACTGGCTAACATCATTGCAATTGTTTGTTGGTTAATCAGCGGCCCCATAAGCGTGTTTTCATTGAACGGGTTACCAATCACTACAGAGGCATAAATTTTAGTGAGTTTACTTAAGACCTCCTCTTTTAAACTTTCATGCACAATTAAGCGCCTGAGCGTGGTGCAACGTTGGCCACTGGTGCCCAACGCTGAAAATGTAATCGCCCGGGTCGCTAATTCTAAATTCGCACTGGGACAAACAACCATAGCGTTATTACCGCCTAATTCGAGCAATGAGCGCCCCATACGTTCAGCGACACGAGCACCTACAGCTCGCCCCATTTCACAAGAGCCTGTTGCAGAAACCAGGGCAATTTCGCGTCTATCTATTAAGTTTTGAACTTGCTCTTTTTCACCAAAAACCACACTACTTAAATTTGAGTCTGCACCAAAGTCTTTGATTACTGCTAGTAATAAACGATGGCAAGCTAAAGCACTTAGTGGACATTGGCTAGAGGGTTTCCAGATAATACTGTTACCACAAACTAAGGATAGCGCGGCATTCCAGCCCCAAACTGCCATGGGGAAATTAAAAGCGCTGATCACCAATACCGGCCCAATAGGATGCCATTGTTCCATCATTCTATGGTCTTTACGCTCAGTACTAATGGTTAAACCATACAGTTGTCGGGATAAGCCCACAGCAAAATCGCAAACGTCAATTAGCTCCTGCACTTCCCCCAAGCTTTCTTGCCAGGGTTTTCCTGATTCAAGAGTAATTATACAGGCGAGTTCTTCCTTATATTGTCGAAGCTGCATACCAAAAAGACGCACAAGTTCACCACGCTGTGGCGCAGGGACTTCACGCCAAGCGATAAAGGCTGACATGGATTTTTCGATGACCGTATTTACTTGCCCTTCATCTATTAACGAAAAGGTGGCAAACTGCTTAGCATTGATAGGGCTGGTAGCCGCAGTAATTTCCTGAGTATCTAAGCGCGTTGACCCAAGATAGCCACTGCCATAATGGTTATTTTCATCGTAAAGCTCAGCCAGCACGCTTTTAAGTGCTGTTTTGATGTCGCCTATATTCATGGCATCACCTCATCTAGCATGTTTCAAATGCTTAATTCCGCATCTCGATAGGGTTTAGCAAAGTCATTTTTCAAAAATAATTCAATATCCAGCGCTTCCTGCTCAACAAAACCCTGCCGTAATTTTGAGTCATACAGGATTAAATCCATCGTCGCTGCCGCCGAGTAGGATGTTGCAATTTGAATCGCGCTCTGTGTTTTTGTATGGCGCAATAAAAACGTACGGCTACGCTGCTGTAACTGACGCTCAACATAACCTGTTGCCACGACTGAAATAAGTACTAAGTCCTGCGCAGTTGTTGCGACAGAGCTTTCTAGCATCTCCATCAGCATGTTCCTGCGCTTTCCTACTTCACCTAAACGTAAGTCATGAAAGAGAAAGCGCATCAACTCACAATGACCTGGGTAACGAATAGTTTTATAGCTTAGCTCTCTCACCTTCCCTGCCAGTGAATGACATAAGTTAGCCAAACCACCTGAAGTATTGAAGGCTTCGTATTCGACACCGGAAACCGAGAATAACTCCCGCCCCTCTAAAGGTTCAATCATGACCTTTTTATGGTTTTTGATCGCTTCACAAGGGTTGGCATATTCATTCACCAAGCCTTCTGTACTCCATGTCAGGTTATACATCATTCGATTCGAGGGGTATTCTGGTAGCGCCCCCACCCTTAGTTTTAAGCTGTCCACTTGATCAAAACACTTGCGAAAGCTGTAAGCCAGTATGCCGATAAAACCTGGGGCCAAACCACATTGAGGCATAAACACCTGCCCTTTACCCGCCTGTTCAGCTATTTTTTTAATATGCTGGGTACATTTAACATCTTCAGTTAAGTCAAAATAACTACAGCCACTCTCTAATGCAGCTTGTGCAACTTGAGGGTTTTCATTAAAGCTCAGCGCAGATAACACTGCATCTTGATCCTTTAACAATACTGAAAAGTTATTATCTTTAATCTGTACAGTTTGAAATTGATCTGCGTAACTTTGTACCGTCTGAGCATTAATATCTGCGCCAATGACTTTATAACGTCGGTCACCATTTAGTAACTGGGCAATGGCACCACCAATTCGACCAAGTCCAAGTACAACAATTTTTTTAGTCATCACTCATACCTCGATTAGTGGACTCGAATATTTTGTCAGCACTACTGGCAACAAACCCTTGATATAAGCTGCCATCTATTTTCTCAAACCGTTGAGCAAACTCGTAATAGCACGAAGTTATTTGTTGTTCACCCACATCAGGGAACGAAACTGCAATTGAGTCTGCCATCGTCGAAGCTTGAATTAGCAAATCCTCTTTTGTGCCTTTAATCACCCCGCCTGCTGAGTTGAGTGCATAGCCATGCCGTTGCAGTAATTCAACCACTTGAGAAAGTTTTGAATATTTTTTCAGATGATTCACATAAACCGTGAAATGATTGGCTCTTAAGCCCCATACCAAGAGCCAAGCAGCATATTCTGACTCATCTAATAAAGTTAGGTAGTCTTCATACGTCGGAATATCCCAAACACGGCCTGCATTTAAGCGGGCAGCAGGCTGGAGATTAATTTGTTGAATCACCGGAGCGATAATTCGCTGTGCAAGCTCTGATAAACTTAACCAAAGCAACTCACTAATAAATATTTTCGTCGGAGAATCTGTGTGCACATAACAACGTGCATCCAGTTTTTTGTTTTTGAAATGATATGAATCTAAATATTCATATCCTAAAGCCAAAATTTGAGTTTCTAAATGATCAATTGAAATATTTGAGTGGGCAAAGGTACGAAACGCAACATGGTCATTAACCAGCGCCTCTCCCTCATTTTCGAATAAATGCTGAATAGCAAGAGCTTGAGGAGTGATGTCTGTATATTGTTGCCAGAGCTCTTGATAAAAATTATTAAGTATTTTCACAGATCCCCCCCAACACAACGAATGTGTCATTAGAGATTTCTATTTATACGTTAAGCAAGTTTTCCTTATTTTACTACTCCATTTTTGTTAGCTTTCGTATATTAAAGTCACTTTCACAGTAGGTTTAAAAAACGAGTAATAGAAAAATCATACTCAATCACCTCTGGATTGTGGTGTTTACTGAACTGCCTGAAATCAACTTTTGATAAATTTCTTGGCGATAGTTTTTCGCCAAGGCTACCAAAGTTGATCACATTCTGCGTAGTAATAGCCGCCATTTTGGTGTGGAACGTGGGAGGAAAATTAAGACTTTGGTTAGCAAAATCAAAGCCGTTCAAATAGTCATACATTAAAATGAGTGACCACATTCCCTCAACAAAATGCCCTCCGATGCTACAGGCCATATCACCACGTTTAATCGCATCAATCGATTCCGACAACCAGTCCACACCACCGATAAAAAGATTCTTACCTAAGATAAATTTTGATCGATGCGCCGCATCAATCAAGCCTAAAGCCATATTGTCATTTGCAGACCAAATGATACGCGTCTGAGGATAGCGCCCAAGCATCGTGCTAAACATTCGATAAGCCTTGGAGCGTGACCACTCTGCAGGAAAATACTGATTAAACCTTAGCTCTGAACTGCCTTGCAAAAAACCGTCTAAACCACTCTTTCTGGCTTGATATGCTCGTGAAGATAGGTTTCCTTCCATCGCCAGTAATTGCAGTGGTTCGTGACTTCCCTCTTGTTTCTTGGCTGCATTTAACAAACAACGCGCTAATTCTAAGCCTGCAAAAGTATCATCAGGTAGCATTTGCCCAACCCAGTGTTTATATTCCTGCCGAGGTAGTAGTGTTTGATTTTCTTCATTTAACCCTGAATTAAAAATAAAGGACTTCACGCCATATTTCTCTGCTTTCTCTAGAATCAGGGGCGCTAATTTTTTATAGTTATGAAAGATAATACCGTCGGGTCTTGTCTTTTTATTCGAAAGGACGTCGCTTACTTGCTGATGCATTTTCAGGAAATTTTCTTGAGCGTAGTAAATCTGGAAATCTACATCTAAGTCTTCTGCAGTGGCGGCCATTAAGTCATGTAATGATTTCCAAAAACCGGACTTATCACTTAAGTCTTGCTGTAAGGTGCTGAACCACACTATCTTAGGCCTTGCAGACTCAGTCTCAACCAACTCAGGTTTAGCTGTCGCTGATTTAGCAGACAATGAAAAACTAAAAAGCGTTAAAATAATCAGCAAAGTAATACGAATATTCATAACAACTGATACACTCTGATTACTGTTTATAATTAAGTATAGGCTATTTTAAAAATTATAAAGGAGCTCAGCATGTTAAATTTTACGTTTCATAATTCAACCAAGATTATTTTTGGTAAGGGACAAATTAAAGCGCTGACATCAGAAATCCCCGAAGGGGCAAAAGTTCTGATGACCTATGGTGGAGGCTCCATCAAAACAAATGGCATTTATCAACAAGTCTGCGCTGCATTAGAAGAGCATGAGTGGTTTGAGTTTTCAGGTATTGAACCCAACCCTAAATATGACACCTTAATAAAAGCGCTTGAGATTATCCGCGAACGCGACATTGACTATTTACTTGCTGTTGGTGGTGGCTCAGTCATCGACGGCACCAAATTTATCGCCGCAGCGGCTCTTTACCAGGGAGAGGACCCTTGGGATATTCTGGCCAAACGTCACACTATAACTGAAGCACTCCCATTGGGCGCCGTTTTAACGCTTCCCGCCACGGGCAGTGAATCAAATGGTGGCTCGGTAGTGACCCGTAACGGCAATAAACTTGCTTTTGGCAACCCTCTTGTCCGCCCTACATTTGCAGTCCTTGACCCGGCGACAAGCCTATCATTATCTGATCGCCAGGTTAGCAATGGCGTAGTCGATGCTTTTATTCATACTATGGAACAGTATTTAACCTATCCGGTGAATGGTAGTGTACAAGATCGTTTTGCAGAAGGTTTGTTATTAACGCTCATTGAAGAAGGCCCTAAGGCACTACAACCTGATTTTAAAGACGACCTCACTGTACGTGCAAATATCATGTGGTCGGCATCTTTAGCGCTCAATGGTTTGATTGGTTCAGGCGTACCACAAGACTGGGCGACTCATATGATTGGTCACGAACTCACAGGCACTTATAACATCGACCATGCTCGCACACTTTCTATTATATTACCGGCTGTTATGAAGGTCTGTCGTGAAGATAAACGCGATAAGCTCATCCAATATGCTAGGCGTGTCTGGGGCTTAAAAGAAGGCGATGAAGAAAACTGCATCGACCAGGCAATTCAATTAACGGAAGACTTCTTCCAAAAAATGAATATGCCCATTCGCCTATCCGATGTTCAGTTAAGCGCATCAGATATTGATACAATCATTCCCAAACTTGAATTGCACGGTATGACCAAGCTTGGAGAGCACCGTAACATTACGCCAGAAGTTAGCAGAAAAATCCTTGAAATGGCATTATAAACAGCCATTTGATATTACCAATAGCTCAGGACTTAGTCAGACTGAAACTCGACCTATAAAACTCTTTTGTCTAAGTGTTACAGTACTTAAGTCTTATGCATAATCATATGGACCACCTTCTTTTAAGGCATTTTGGTACGCTGGCCGAGCATGTATTTGCTTCACATAAGCCGTAATACCAGGGTACTTTCCTGCCACACCACTCATCACACACGCCTCTAAAGGGAAGCTCATTTGTATATCAGCCCCCGATAGAGAGCTCCCAGCGAACCACTCTCTATTTGCTAAATGGTTTTCTATGAAATCCAACATTACTTTGATATTTGGGCTGACATAACCAGACATTACTTTCTTAGCAATACCTTTCGCAATAGGTTTTACAAAAAATGGCATAGGACTCGTTGTCACCTTGTCGAAAATAATTTTTAGTAACAACTGAGGCATTAATGACCCTTCTGAGAAATGCATCCAATAGGCGTAATCGCGATGGGCTTCAGAACCAATTTCTGGCGTAAAACTTTCTTCCCCATAGGTTTGAGTTAAGTATTCTATGATGGCCCCTGACTCTGCTACAGTGACACCGCCTTCAGTACTTTCATCAGTGCTATCATCTGTAATAACAGGAGACTTACCTAATGGGTGTATTTTCTTTAAGCTCTCAGGCGCTAAGTTTGTAACAGGGTCTCTCTCATATCTTTTGACTTCATAAGGCACACCTAATTCTTCCAAAGCCCATAACACTCGCTGCGAACGCGAATTTTCAAGGTGGTGAACAATAACCATGTATTTCTCCATATATAAATAATGTAGCTGAATTAACATTCTCTCAACAAGTACAATCATGCTTTAGAAAGCACATTGTAATAGCCTTATTTATAAACTTCGTATAGCATTGAATCAATTTTATATACTATTGGACCATACTCATGCTTTGGTTATCTCATGCCAATTTGAAAAAAGATATCGCGCATCATTGCCATGACGTCCATGAGTTTGTGGTTTGTTTAGAAGGTGAAATAATTATACATACCGACAACCAAACCTATTATCTTTCTGCTGGACAAGCTATTTTCATCCCCGAGAAAGTAAGCCATAGCGCGAGCGTGAATAAGAAAGTAAACAACCAACTATTATTTTCATGTATTGATGGAAACACTCTTGATTCTCTATCAACTTCGGCCAATAGTATCTTCCTCAAAAAATTGATTCAAAGTGTTAGCCTATCTAAGCTCAATGGGTCTGAGATGCAAAATATTTCAAAAGAAATTCTCAAAATACTCACTGATGATTCACCCTTTCAAGCCTGTATAAAAGAAAACCTGTTTTTAAGATTATTACTGACTCATATAGGAGGCGATACTGAACTGAAAAAAAATATAGATGCCCCTGCCGCAGAGCGAATTAACCATGCAAAAACCTGGATGGAAGAACATTACGCAGAAGAGGTAACCCTTGAAAAAGTTGCCCAACAAGTAAATATGTCAAGAAGTCATTTTGCCAGGCAGTTCCGCCAATATACTGGGTTTAGTGTAATTGACTACTTACTAAAAATACGATGTGATGCGGTTGCCGCTCAGTTAGTTAAATCTAATACTGATATTTCTGAAATTGCCTTTTCTGTAGGTTTTAGCAATCTCAGTCACTTTTATCGACATTTTAAAAAACGCTACGGAAGCACACCTAGAGCGTTTAGGCAGATGATAAGAAACCAAGGCATCCCACTCTCCGCATAATCTATACTGATCCTAAAGTTTACTGAGAGACAATTAATGAATACCTCGATACAACTTATTGGTAATTACAGTAGCGAGAAGCAGGTTAGATAAAACTGTATACAACTTTTCGGACATTCAAATCAAGGCCATTTTATTAGATTGAATCCAAGGATGAATGTATATCGGTAAGATCAAGTTCGAGTCGATATACTATAGAAAATTGAAATTTTATCGCCAGAGATATTACTTCTTTTTTCTAAAAATCAATAAGTGGTTATTAGCCGGCATGTCATGGTTGGCCTCTAATTCAAGCCCATAATCTTTAGCTAAGTGAATGATGTCACTTAGCACTTTAATACCGGCAGCAGGATTCACCTCAGTTTTTAACCATTTATCTAAACGAACATTCCCTTCGCTTGGAAATCCACTTTGATGATATGGCCCATATAATGCGAGAAGCCCTTTTTCTTTCAAGTGCTTTGAAATGCCATTAAACATCGAAGTAACACTATCTTGACTAATATAATGGACGAGATTCGCACTGTATATGTAATCAAAAAAATCATCTATCCAATGTTCATTTTCGATATTAAGGCTTAAAGGAGGTTTTATATTTTCCAAGCCTGCCTCCTCTACCCATAATCTGGCCCCCTCCATAGCAGGTTCTAAATCACTAGGTTGCCAATTCAAAGAAGGGAAACGTTCAGCAAAATACACCGCGTGTTGAGCAGTACCACACGCCAACTCCAAAACACTTCCTTTTTCTATGAAATAGTTTTTCAAGGCCTGATAAATGGGTTCCTGGTTTCTAAGGCACGGCTGACTGATCGGTTTAGGCATATTAGCTTCACTAAAGTGGCAGGTTTGTACTAATTCGTACTAATATAGTCCCTTAATAACATGGGAGCAAAACATGAATAGAATAGTACTCATTACTGGCGCAAACCGAGGTATTGGTTTAGAACTAAGCCGTCATTATGCCGCACAAAATGATCAAGTCATTGCAATTTGCCGCGAAAGCTCTGATGAAATCGAGAATTTAAGCGATTTAGTCATTAGCGGCATCGATCTCACTGAAGACGAATCTATGGAAACGGTACTTCAGGTTTTAAAGATGGCTCACGGTGATGATTTTAAAGTTGATATCCTTATCAATAATGCAGGCCTGTTTCAGAGTGAAACAATTGGGTCGATGGATTTCGATCAGATCCGCCAGCAATTTGAAGTAAATGCGATTGCCCCCTTGAAAGTTGTTTATAGCTTACTACCTCATTTAAAAGAAGGTAGCAAAATAGCGAATATCACTAGTCGAATGGGGAGTTTAGAAGACAATACCTCTGGCTCTTATTATGGTTATCGTGCCAGCAAAGCGGCACTCAATGCTTTTGGCAAATCATTAGCCCTGGACTTAAAACCGAAAGGTATTGCCGTTGCTCAATTACACCCAGGTTTTGTTCAAACCAGAATGGTCGGTTTTAATGGTGATATAACGCCAGAACAATCAGCAAGTGGTTTGAGCCAACGTATTGAGGAATTGAATTTAGAAAATAGCGGTGGTTTTTGGCACAGTAACGGTGAAACTCTTCCTTGGTAAACAGGGCAAATAGGTTTCAGTGATGACAAGATCGTCTTGCTTGATCTTATGATTAAGTGCGACGATGACTTTCAGATAATTACAGAAAAAAATAATGACGACTGCCAGCGCCTCAAAACTCTACATAGATATTTTATTACAGACCTTAATGCGTCACGGAATAGACAAGCAGGATTTTCTTGCTCAATGCGGGCGTGATACCAGCAGGCTGAATGATAAAAAATATCGACTGTCAGTAGAGGATGCCCTTTATTACTGGTCAAAAGCCGCTGAAATATCACAATGCAAAACGCTTGGACTCGAAGCGGGCCAACATGTTCATCCATCAGATTATGGAATCATGTCTCATGTTTGGATGAATTGTGAAACCTTACTTGAAGGCGCACAACTCACAATCAACTACAAACACCTAATGAATAGTGGGTTTCAATCTAATATCAAAGCAACAGATGATGGATGTAAAATCTATAATCTGAAGTTCCCAGGCGTTGACCCACAAGCTTCCAGTGCCTTTATTGAACTCGACTTTGCTTCTATTCTCTATTTAGGCCGCTTTCTGTGCGAACGAGTTTATAAAGATAAAGTCGTATTGGAGGCGGTTAATTTTAAGCACAGCCCCAATGCTGACTTATCCGTTTATGAAGATATATTTAACTGCCCAGTAAAGTTCAAACAAAGTCAAAATCAAATTATTTGTCGGGATGAAACACTAGATTTACCCGTTCACGCCCCCAATAAAGCACTGCGGGATACGATGATTAAAATGGTCGACCGAGTCGTCTCTATGGAGCTAGGTAGTCAATCCATCTCTGGCCGTGTTTTATCCTACATCGAAAAAAACTTGAATCAAGGTATACCTGAAGCCGAAGAAACCGCCAAACACTTTGGCTACAGTCTAAGTACATTCAAGCGCAATCTTCAAAGTGAAAAAACAAGTTATCTTGAGTTATGTAATCAAGTCAGAAAGAAAGTTGCAACCAAGATGCTACGACAGCCAGATATTAGCATTGGCGAGATCACATTTTTATTAGGTTTTGCCAATGCCAGTGCCTTTCATCGCGCTTTTAAACGTTGGTTTAATCAAACGCCAAGCCAGTATCGGCAAGCGTATTTAGAGGGTAAGTAAGTGCAAAGAGACACAAAAATAGACGTGTCACTTAAACACTTACTTCCAGCTAACTACTGCGCCGGAAATACAAATTCACTTGCGACGGGAAAATGATCTGACAGATCCCAACTAGTCCAGTGATCAGACTCGATGCTTCGTGGCACTAACAATGTGTTACTAGAATAAATGGGGGCAACATGATCATTTGAGTACAAAATATAATCCAGATATTCAGAATATTGCTCTTCTGCATACACATTTACCTTACCCGCATAAGAGTATGGGAACTCACCTAAAGCCATCGGCTCAGTGCCATTCATCAACTCAATAAAATCAGCATGCTCTTGTGGGAAGTTAATTTTATCCACATTGAAATCACCTGCCATAAGCACAGGTTCCTCTGCTGGAATATTTTTACTGTCGATCCAGCTCTTCAATTGCGCTAACTGAGCGAAACGAACAGCAATATCATCTGCTGTTGTATAAGCATGGGTATGGGTACCAAATAGATTATAGATCTGGCCATTTTTATTTATCTTGGCGTAGTTCATACCTTTAGAGGCTAAACAGCCATCTGAACGACACGCATCATATACCGCATCATCCTGTTCAATAATAGGATAACGACTAGCGATGAAAGAACCACCCGTTAATAGCTTGCCCAACTTAAATGGGATATCTGTCAAATAAGGGTATTCAGTGCTAATTTGGCTACGAAAATGAGCGGTAAGTGCCGGATCAAATAGCTCTTCAAATACAATTGCATCATAGCCCTTTACATACTCGGCAATGGTATCGAGACGAGCATGGGTATTCTTGGCAGTAATGCCTGGCAATAGATTCCAGACATTGTAGTTTAATACTTTAAAGCTGGTATTTGTTTCATCACGGGTTTCTGTTTTCCAGTCATTATTGATCACATAATAAAGGTCATCACCTGATGTGCGAGCATATTGTGAACGATAAGCCAGAGTCGAATCTTTTCCATCAAAATCCATGGGGATGTTATGAATATCACGATCATACATCCAAGCGTCATTTTCTGCAGAAAGCCACATTTTACTAAAGTTCCAAGTACCTTCTAGCATTTGTTGAAGTTCAACAGCATTATTTGCACCTTGAACAGTGGTTTTAAAATAGTAGGTTCGTCCCCACTTAATGCCGTCATCACGGTTAAATCGAAGAAATTTAACCGTGCCTAATGGTGGAACAGTATCCGCTAATTGTTCCCACTGGTTACCATGAGAAATATTGCTATACCCTGTTTGAATGGTATCAAGCGTTAAGGTCTCCATCGTACTATTCGTTAAATAGACATAAGATTCAGCCCAAGAAATGGACGCCATTAGAAGACTGATAGTGAAAAGAATAATTTTACTGCGCATTAGAATACCCTTCAGGTGAATTAGCGGTTAACGAACATTCATCCATGAATTCGTGTCACTAAATGTCGAAATATTTCTAATCCGAACATTTAAGAGGGCGCGATTGTATATTATTTGTCCAAAACCGTATTACCCAAACAGCGCATAGGATTACCCCTATAGCTCATTTTCCTCTCAATGATACTCACGCCTCAAAAAAGAGCTAAAAACAAAAAAACCATAAGGCTAAGTTAAGAATTAACCATCACTATATAAAAACTTTTCAAGATAGCAATTTTACTAAACTACACCCTAGTTTAAACACAGTTAATTCGGGGCAAATGTAATGAGCAATGCAGAAAAAGAAAACCAAATCTATGTATGGGATATTTTCATTCGTTTCTTCCACTGGAGTTTACTCATTTTATTTTTAATTGCTTATATAAGTGAAGATGACTTTTTAACCATTCATTCTTGGGCGGGATACTTAATATTAAGTTTATTGTTCACCCGAATTATGTGGGGGTTTGTCGGAACTAAATACGCCCGCTTTTCAAACTTTATCTACCCACCAAAACAAATAAAACAATTTTTGAAAGATACATCGCAACTTAAAGCACAACGTTATATTGGACATAACCCAGCCGGCGGTGCGATGGTTATTTTGTTAATGGCCAGTTTGATTCTAACGACGACTAGCGGATTATTTCTCATCGGCATTGAAGAATCACAAGGACCACTTGCAGCAACATTGTCAGATGCCGGTCATTTCTGGGGGAAGTTATTTGAAGGGGTGCATGAGTTTTTTGTTCACTTCACAATACTGCTTATCGCTATTCATATTGCAGGAGTCGTCGTTGAAAGCTTAATACATCGTGAAAACTTAGTCTCATCCATGATTAATGGCATTAAACGTAAAAATAATTAAGCAGAAAAAACTGGATTTAGTCTAAAAAGTCTACCGTAATGACGGGAGCCAAAAAAACAGGCCCCGGCAAAAACAAAAGATACAAAACAGCTAAATGAGCTTTCCCTTAATTAACTTTATACTGGCATCGATATGAAACAGCAAATCATTATGAAATTGCTCTGATAAAGAAATCAGTTGTCGGCGACCATCACTCTCGTCATGCTCTTTATGAAGCACCCCACGTTCAATCAGGTTATTAATACGTGCATTGATGGTTGATTTTGCCGAGGGCGCACTCACGTACAAGTCTGACATTGGAAGCTTTTCGCCTTGTATCTGTGACTTTGCGACCAGGAAGATCAACAACCAGCTTAAGTCTTCGCCATTTGCCGTTGTCGCTAGTGACTTCCTTTTATCATATTCCTCTAAAAAGAAGTTCATGTAGTCCAGACGGCTAATATCACCACCGTTTACGCTAGGAAAGACTAGACCGTTTTCATGAAAACGATGGAGTGCGCGAATAATTGTTTCGACGTATTTATCAACCCCACCGTTAAAATCAAACGCATCGCCCAATTTTGCAATCACGGACTTATGCACGTTCGCATCTTGATCTAATGCTTCGGATACCGCCTCAGCAATAGAGTCAAGCTGGCGTTTCATATAACTTGAAACTCTTTCCATGCCAATCAGGTTTGATTTAACACAAGCAGACAATAATTCTAAATCTACCGGTTTTTCAAAAAAATTATCGGCACCTTTTTTAAGGCGGTCTATTTTCTGCTCGCAATTCGTGAAGCCGCTGATAAAAATAAAGGGGATGATCCCCATATCATTACTTGAATTACGGAGAGTTTCTAAGAGCTCATCACCATCCATGATGGGCATTCTGACATCACAAATAATCAGATCTGGGCTTTGTTCTTGTATAAGCTCCAAGCCTGAACTACCGTTTTCTGCTTCTAGTACTTCATAACCTTCTTTGATTAAAGAATCACCAATAACTTTTCTGTCATAAGCATTATCGTCAATAACAACTACTTTCAATTTCTCTTCCTACTTAGCAAAAAACAATATAATTATAATAATAGCGTAGTATGTATTTGAAATGACTTTGCGCAAGGTATTTTTGGTATGAAATCCGAACTTTACTTTGTTCACTTTTAGACTAAATAGTGCTAGAAGGCTTATTTTTTACTCTTTTTAAGTTAACCACTCCCTTTTACCACTTTAAATCATAGACCAAAATATGCAACAGCCTATTTTCGCTTACCATAAAGATGAACACGACGACTGGGTTGCTGAGCTGGAATGCGGGCACTTTCAGCATGTACGGCACAAGCCACCGTTTATTAACCGGCCCTGGGTCGAAAGTGCCGAAGACAGGAATTCGATGATTGGCTTTAAGCTAGAGTGCAAAAAATGTGATAGCGCTGAGCCTATCGATTCAAACTAAAAAATCTTTCACGATGATTCGGTAATCGGCAGGATCAACCGCTTTCACAATCACATCTTGCACAGAAGGCTTTGACAGGTCGATCAATGCTGTTTTTATAAAACACTTGAATTTAGTGTGGTACATCACTCTCACCACAGGTTGACGTTGGTCAAACTCGTTCACCTCGACCACAGCAGCTAAGCGCCCACTTTCCAATAAAACCAAAGAACCTACCGGATAAATACCAATACAGCGAATAAAGTGAAGTACTAAAGAGCGGTCTAGATGATGATCACTCCATTCCAGTAGCTTTTTAATCGCCATCGTAGGTGTCATGCCTTTATGGTAGCAGCGATCGGCTGTGATGGCATCGTACACATCGACAATAGCTGCCATGCGACCATGCGGTGAAATATCGACCCCCTTTAAACCTGCAGGATAACCTGTGCCATCCATCCGTTCATGGTGCTCTGCTGCAATTTTTATGGTTAGCGGCGAAATGCCCCCCGCCGCATCTAGGTGGTTTTTCCCTAAGGTGACATGCTCTTTGATAGCGGCAAATTCCTCATTGGTTAATTTGCCGGGTTTATGCAATATTTCATCCGGCACCATAACTTTACCAATATCGTGCAATAAAGCGCCTGCGATAGTCTGCTGCAAAATATTACGATCCAAATCCATCGATTTGCCAAAAATCGACATCAATACACTTAAATTAACAGAGTGTTCCATTAAATAGCTGTCTTTTTCACGAATGCAGCCTAAGCATGCCAAGGCGTTATGGTTTCTGAAGAGCGAATCCAGCATATCTTCAGCCAGGTGGTCGATTGAATCCATGTCGATGGCTTTACCAAGCTTGGCATCACTCAACACGCCATCCACTAATATAATTGCTTCGTTATGGACTTTAGTCGCAGCAACCATTTCTTCACCTAAACCCAGTTTAGGTTTATTGAGCGGAGTGGACTGTCCTGCTTTGGAAAGTTTGGCTTCATTGCTTTGGTCTACTTCGGCAACACTAGGCGCATCACTCACTCCCATGCCTTTATAAGTGTCGATATACAACTCTTTGATACCTAGTTGTTTAATTTTTTCGATCACTTGTTCTTTTTTTATTTTGCCTTGCTTTTTGAAATTGGAATGTGGGATCCAATCACTATTTAAGTCAGAGATATACATACCGACTTTTAGGTCTGAAACAGGGATGCGTTTTATCATACTTAATTCAATCTAAACTCAATTCAATAGGGCAATAGTTGCTTAGCATAAATTATAGGTGTGAATCTTGAATTGACCACTTAACACTGAATATATCAAGACGCTATTGCACCCGATGCGTGTCCAGTTTTATATGCTCAATATGCCGCCCGACAACTACAATTTCTCCTTGATAACGGTCTTCTCCTGTTGAAGTAAAGTCAAACTCATAGCGTCGTTTGATCGCTAAACCGCCTTGCGCAGTTCGAGCAGGTTTAAACTGTTTCAACACCACAGACTCGTCCAATAACTTTAACGACAGTTCATCACAATGTTTGGCTGCATACTTGAGGATATGGTCTTTTAACTCTCGCGCTCGTAGCCAATACAATGCAGCACAGAAAATAATCACAGTGACAAAAATTGAACGTAGAGACATTACTCACCCCCTTGCTTATTGATCATGGTCATGAATAACTTCCAGCGGGAATTCGAGCATTTGCGCATCCCAGGAAAAAGTAATCAGGCTATCCTGGATCATCACAGAGAGTCGCATGCTTCTTTCAATTTGTTTGGCAAATTGGCTCACCGCAGCCTGGTCAAAACGATAAACATCCACGTTGTTGAATTTTTTACAATCCTTCTGAACCAGTTTCCACCATTGTTCAACCCCTTGGCCGCCATAGACATACAACTTGACTTGTTTAGCAAGGGAGGCCGCTTTTTTAATGCGTTTGATATCAGGCAAGCCAAGCTCAATCCATAATTCAATCTCACCCGAATAGGATTTTTGCCATAAATCGGGCTCTGTATCACTGCTCAAGCCTTTCGTAAAACTGAGTTGGTCATGCATATTTGCGCAATAAGCCAATAAACGTAAAACCATGCGTTCCAAGGTTTCCGAGGGGTGTTGAGCTATGTGCTGTGAAACTGATTCATAGCGATTACGATCCATATTACTCAGATCAATATCAAACTTATAGATAGTGGCACTTAAGGCCATAGTTTAGTTTCCTATTGCTTTACTAAAGAAAGTTTTACCAGATAACGCGTTACTGACTAAGAAGCGAACTTAACTTATTCGCCGCGCTACGACCTAAAGTACTCTTTTCACCTGCCAGAGAAATGGCACGGCGATACATTTGCTCTGCTTGTTCCAGTATACCTAAATTCAAATAGACATCGCCGTAATTTAAAAAAACTTTGGCATCATTCGGGGCGATATGCAGAGCTTGCTCTAAAGCATGCTGGGCTCGGAGCCATTGCTGCTTAGACATAGCTTTTTGGGCGCGTTCTATCAGGCTACTAACAATTTCAGGTGAAGGAATACCCGCAGCATTGCGTTGTTGCTTACTGACCGGAGAGCCTTTTTTTACAGGCCTTTTTTTAAAGGCGGGTTTTATTTGAGGGTCTAGTGTTTGCTCTTGTAGACTACCTTGCACCTTAATCGGGGCACTTACTTCATCAGGATCATGCACTTCATCAGGATCATGCACTTCATCAGGATCAGAGTAGGCTGGAATCACGTGTTTATTTGTCGGGTTCGTTCCGCAAGCAGTCAAAAACACCGAAAGCAGCATCATCAAAATAGCGTATTTCAAAACCATGACTTAAACCACCCTCCAAGGGTTGAGAAACCATTTTTGCAAGCTTGATATTCAACATCATCAAGTTCGACCCAAACGGGTAAGGCTTGCGCATTCTTGCAATGCTCATCCGTCAACTTACCACTATCTTTGTCGAACCAATGATACTCAAGCTGAGCCGGTTTCACCATGGCGAGTGAATATTGAGGGATACGTTTAATAAAATCAGTCCAGACTTTTAATGCCCCAGAGCTACCGGTTAATTTCATTGGACCATTATTATCCAACCCTAACCAGACCACACCTAAATAATCCCCCGAAAAACCTGCAAACCAGGAGTCACGGTTATCATTGGTAGTTCCGGTTTTGCCTGCTACATGCAGTTCATCAGGTAAGTGCTGGTAAGCAGAGCGCCCTGTGCCAGTACGCATCACTTCCTGTAAGGCATGCTGTAATAAATAAATCGCCTCGGGAGCAATCACTTGTTCTATTTGAAAGGGGTAACGAGACAGACTTTCATTGTGCGCCCCCCTCACTTCCCGAATAGCACGCAAGGGCATATTAAAACCATTACTGGCAATTGTTTGATAAAACTTACTAACCTCAAAAGGTGATAAAGATTGTGCTCCCAGAAATAAAGAAGGGTAAGGGTTGATGTATTTTTCAACCCCGAGTTGTTTCAGGGTTTCTTGTACGGTTTCAACACTCAAATCTAAGCCCAAGCGTGCTGCAGATAAATTGTAAGAATTAGCTAAGGCACGATAAAGCGGTACCTCACCATGAGACTTGCCACTAAAGTTATTTGGCTCCCATACTTGCCCGTCTTGAAATTCAATTCTAAAAGCCTGGTCTGATAGTATACTGGCCAAGTGGTATTTTTCAGGTTGACTTAGGGCACTTAGATACACCGCAGGTTTGATCAATGATCCAATTGGACGAGAAGCATCCAAGGCACGGTTAAAGCCGTTGTAACGGGTATTTTTATCTCCAACTAAAGCAAGCACTTCACCCGTGCCCACGCCTGTGACGACAGCACCGGCTTGTAAATCATGCATTGATTTTTGTTTCGCAAATGAAGGTACAAATTTCGTAATAGACTGTTCAACCCGATGCTGTATTTGAGGGTCTAAGGTGGTGTAGATTCTCAAACCTTCTGTTCTCAGGTCGTCTTCATTGTAATCTCGACGCAACTGCCGCTTGACCAAATCCATAAAGGCAGGGTAACGATTACTCTGAAATTTCGGTTTGGCTACCACCCCTAAAGCACGGGTAGAAACTTCTTGATAATACGCATCCGTAATCACACCTTCATCACGCATTAATGACAAGACCAGATTGCGACGTTTTACGCTACGTTCTGGAAAGCGACGAGGGTCATAATAAGAAGGACCTTTCACCATTGCGACCAAAAGAGCAAACTCATTCAAGTCACAATATTGCAATGCTTTGCCGAAGTAGAATTGGCTGGCCATCCCAAAACCATGAATGGCTGTAGCACCTGACTGCCCCAGATAAATATCATTCAGGTAGGTTTCAAGAATGGCATCTTTGTCATAATGCGCTTCTAGCATTAAAGACATTAAGGCTTCGTTGATTTTTCGGCTAATGGAGCGTTCACGACTTAAATAGAAGTTTTTCACTAACTGCTGGGTTAATGTACTTCCTCCTTGCACTACACGTCCGGCGCGAAAGTTCACCCACATCGCCCGCAAAATTGAAAATGGCGATATACCGTAATGATAGTAAAAATCTCTATCCTCCGTCACCAGCAATGCTGCGATGAGTTCTTTGGGTAGTTCGTCAATTTTTACCAGCACCCGTTCTTCTTTTACGCGTGGATAAATGCCCCCCATTTTGTAAGGTTCCAGCGTGTAAAGTTGCTCATTACTTTGATCACGACTGCTTAAGTTTTGAACCACATCACCCTGAATAGAAAACTGAAAACTGGCAGAAGAGAATGAGCCGCCGGCTAAATCATGAGAACGAGAGATAATATGAATAGTTGTACCCTTAACAGAATATTGCCCTGAAGATTGAGCATCTCCGACCTGTCGATAATTTAAAAGTTTAAGTTCCTGCCGGAGATTCTGCAGACTCAAGGCACGACCATCATAAATTTCAAGTGCCCGCGCATAGACTTGTGCAGGTAAAGCCCAACGCTTGCCTTCAAATTTATAACGGACCTGTGCATCGAGATAAATAACCCAGGCAACAAAACACAGCAATACAACAGCAAGGCTCTTTAAAAAAGTTGCGCTCAGATACCAGGCGCGTTGAGTCGTTTGCGAGGCTTTGGGGATAGCTTTTTTCTTAGGCATTAAATAGAGTTATCTCATATTAGGGCGTCGATATAGACCGTATACATTTAACCGCTTCTCATATTTTTTACGAATAGCTTATCGAGCGCGTATAATCACATTATGAAACTGCACTTATTACTTGAAAGCGCGCCATATAAAATTCCTACCTAAAGACTTATTTGTTTAATACATTTCAGTCTCAAGGCCCAACTATAGGATAAATTGCAGTGAACTCCGAACTCATTACGGCTTTACGTCAAGCATTCATTTACCCCCATGATTGCTTAGAAATAGAGGTACTGGAAACACACATCTCCTGGATAATTCTCACAGGTGAGGTTGCCTACAAAATAAAAAAGCCAGTTGATTTTGGTTTTCTGAATTTTACGACATTAGCGCAGCGTAAACAGTATTGTGAAGCCGAATTAACCTTAAATTCCCGCTCGGCACCTGATTTATATTTGGGGCTGGTTGATATTCGCGGCTCTGACACACAGCCTTCATTAAATGGCCGCGGCCCCGTTATTGAATATGCCATTAAAATGAAACAATTTGCCAAAGGGCAATTATTTAGTGAACTTCATCAGGCGAACAAACTTCAATTTGAACATATTGATGAATTAGCCCAGCAAGTTGCAACTTTTCATTCAGAGATTCAAGTTGCAAAAGAAAGCTGTCGCTATGGTAAACCTGAGCAGGTTTACGCCCCCATGCAACAAAATTTTGAACAAATCCGTGCTTTAATCTCAGACAAACAACAACTTATGCAGTTGACGCAATTAGAAGCCTGGACAGAGTCAAGCTTTGAACGGTTATCCCCCTTGCTGGAACAAAGAAAGCAGGCAGGCTTTGTGCGGGAGTGCCATGGCGATATGCACATGGGCAATATCACCTTATTCAAGCAGCGCGTCACCTTGTTTGATTGCATCGAATTCAATGATGACTTTCGCTGGATTGATGTGGTCAGCGATATTGCTTTTTTAGTCATGGATTTTGAAGGGCACGGACTACACCACTACGCTAATCGTTTCTTGAATCTCTATTTAGAACATACAGGCGATTATGCAGGTTTAAAGCTTTTATCTTTCTACAAAGCCTATCGCGCCGTCGTGCGCGCTAAAATCGCCTTATTTAACCGCAATGCGCCTGACATGAATACTGAGCAAAAAGCACAATTTATGGCGCAGTACGAACACTATATCGAATTAGCTGAAAGTTATTCAGCCTTACCAAACCGCTTTATGCTGACCATGAACGGCGTATCCGGTACTGGAAAAAGTACCATTGCACTCCGCTTGGTTGACCGACTTGGGCCGATACGAATTCGTTCAGATATTGAACGCAAACGTTTATTCAGCATTGCCGTCAATGCCCACCCCACGCCAGAGCAAGCCAAGCAGGTTTATAGCGAAGCTGCTAGCCATCAGACCTACGAAAAGCTAGCTCATTTATGCGCAGAAATTCTGGACTCAGGACTTTCAGTGATTATTGACGCCACCAACCTAATGTATTGGCAACGGCAAGTCCTTCAAGAAATCGCCAATGAGCGAGGTGTACCGGTGTGCATCGCTTTTTGCGAGGCATCGATGGCGGTAATTCAGGAATGGATTCAAAAAAGAGGCCTTGAAGGCATTGATGCCTCTGACGCAGATCTTAATGTGGTTTTTAAGCAAATTAAGACCCTAGACCCTTTAAGTAAGGAAGAACTTAAGCAAACTATCACGATTCATAGCAATATACTGGAAGAAACCAATCTATTAGTCAGTGAGATTAAGAAACACCTTCGCTAGCTTTTTCAAGGCTTTCGGCCTCTGGGACTTCAACTTTAGGAAATTCAATAGAGTTGATCTGACGCATATCGGCTAGCGGTTCACGTAAGTTCGTATCAGCATTTAGCTGTACCGTACCATGATAGATCGCACGACATTCACCCGGAATGCTTAAATTGCAATTTTCAAGTGCTGCAATGGATGCCTGTTCACCTGTTTCATAAGGGCCTTCAAACCGGCGATTTTCGAGGTAGAAATATCCTTTTTCAAGTGTTTCATTGACGGTAATTACTTCATCAGCTAGTCCATCAGACAAATCATTCACAATATTTTCAATAGACATTTTTTACGCTCCGTATTTATATTTGATACGTTTGCTCAGTTCATACCACTCAACAAGCAGATCATTTTCAAACTCTTCTATGTCGGCATAATGCAGCTTAAGTTAATCTTTGTCCATATTTTGTTGTATTTGGAGGATAAACAGTAAAGCCCTTGATACGGTCGCGCAATACTAAAAATTTACTTCTATTTAAAATTAAACCTCACTTACATAGAGAATTCTATGCAATTAGCAAAATCATGAACTAGAGTAAATGAAGTAACTGACTGGAATGACGCTCATTTCAAACAAATATAATAAAAGCTGTTAAGTACTCCAGATGTAAGGTCCTTTCTATTTATGGTTGTTATGGAATTTATTCATCGTATTAAATTATTAATTAGATGAATGCATATTTTATTCAGCGAGGATTGCTGTCTTTTGGATGTTTTCTACATACCATTAGGGATAATAATAATGAAAACAAGACAAGCAATAAGCTATATTCTATTCATGTTAATTCTTACCCCCGCGAGTTATGCAAGCATAATCTATGATAACGGAGGGCCGGATGGGAAAAATGGTTTTCGAATTTCAGATCATAATGAAACGGTAGATAATTTCACATTATCAGATGCGGCTGATATTCAGTCAGTTGGGTTTTATTTCAATAATTTCCAGGGTGTGACCGGCTGGAACCACGATATTACTTATAATTTTTATACAGGCCAAACGCAAGCCAGCAAGCAGTTAATCTCATCAGGGGCTGGCCAAAATGTTACTTCCGTTGATTCTGGACAAGCTTGGTGCGGTACCTGTACTGGAGGCAATGCCTGGTTAGTCACGTTCGATTTGGAATCTACATTATCTTTAGCAGAAGGTGATTACTGGTTAGGGCTCACCGGTGCAACTGGTACTAAATATTCATTTTGGGCCATCTCTGGATCATCAAGTAAAGGCACTGATTTTGCATTTCACCTCGATAACGAATCCACATCCAAACCTGACACAACGACCGTACCTGAACCCTCTCCTCTTCCTCTGCTAACACTTGGCTTAGTTTTATTAGTAACTTCACGTATAAATACACACTAACAAAAAAAGGCTATTTTATGCCCCTAAACTAAAGACTACACCAACGTGACACTGACCTTTGATTTTATCTCAAGTCTCAACCAAGTACGTGAGACTGACTGGAATGCGGTAACAGGACTAAATTATCCTTTCACACGCTTCGAATTTTTGCACGCATTGGAACTTAGTGGTGCGGTCGGATGTGGTGCACAACAAGATAGTGGTTGGCAGCCACAGCACTTACTAGTACGTGATGGCTCTCAACTTATTGCCGTGATGCCGGCCTATCTGAAATCACACAGTTACGGAGAATATGTGTTTGACCATGCCTGGGCTGACGCTTATCACCGTTATGGCCAGGCTTATTACCCAAAACTCGTAACAGCTATTCCCTTTACTCCAGTGAGTGGACCACGGATATGCATTGCCAAAGGCTATGAGCAAACGCCTATCATTAGCGCCATCAATGAATATATCATTGAATATTGCTCGCTCAAAAACGTGTCTTCTTGGCACATTTTGTTCCCCGAAAAAAAGCTATCCCAAACATTGGCGTCTAAATTCATGCAACGACACGCGGTTCATTTTCAATGGTTTAACGAAGGTTTCACCAACTTTAATGACTTTCTAGCGACCTTTAGTTCGCGAAAACGTAAGAACCTGAAAAAAGAACGGCAGCAAGTCATTGATCAAGGCATACATTTAGAAGTATTTACAGGTAGTAATATTCCTGAAGAAGTATGGGATCGTTTCTATCATTTTTACCAGATGACGTATGCTAAGCGCAGTGGGCATGGAGGCTATTTAAGAAAAGCTTTCTTTCAAACACTAGCGAAAACAATGCCCGAAACCATGGTATTAGTACTCGCTAAACACCAAAACGAATACATCGCCGGCGCGTTGAATTTTCGCGATAATGACACACTATATGGCCGATACTGGGGCTGCATACAAGAATTCAAACACCTACACTTTGAGACCTGTTATTACCAAGGCATTGATTATTGCATTCGTGAAGGCTTAAAACGCTTTGACCCAGGCGTGCAAGGTGAGCATAAAATACAACGCGGCTTTCACCCCGTTTATACCTATTCCAATCATTGGATTGCCGAGCCTACATTCAGAAAGGCCATTGCAGATTTCTTACATCAAGAGCATTTATCAGTTGAGTGTTATCACGCAAGCGCTTGTAAGTATTTGCCTTTTAAAGGGACTAAAAACACTAATCAAATTTAGTGGGTGTTTGTGGATGAGCAAGGTAAACACCTCAGCCCCGGTATAAGGCCCAGCAACCACCTTCTTTCGCAATGTGTTGCAGGTTATCAATGACGTTCAAATCATTCTTTTCAAAACATCATTTTCACGGTTATCTAATAGTCGATGCTTCGCCACACCTGCAAGATGCAAACTTAACAGAACAACAAAAGACCAAGCGGTGATACTATGAACCTGGTGAAAAATGCCATTCCAAAACTCACTCTTTGACGTGATATCAGGTACTGTGAACACACCAAATATATCCACGCCATCAACATAGGCATAAGTGCTACTCATAAGATAACCTGACCACGTCATTGAAATCATAGCAACGTATAAGCCGATATGTACCAGATGTGCTAGTTGATGCTCCCATTTTAGTAGGCCTTGGGAAGGTGCAGGTACCGGACCTTTGGCACGAGCGGGTAAACGCAGCATGACTAATAACAGCGCAATCATGCCAAAAGCTTTATGTACTGGGTAAAGGTCATATTTATCGGCAGCATTTGGGTCAATATCAGCCATATAAAAACCGACTACTAATAAAACCATGATCGTCATAGCCGTTACCCAGTGCAAAACCCTTAAGGGCTTTGAATATTTTTCAGTACTATTCATTATTTCCATAATTCGTAACCTTTAATAAATACTCAATACAAAGTTTGTTAATCTGCCTTATTTATTCACGTGTGCCAGCACTTGTTCAACCATTGCGCTCACTCGGTCATTCAGGGCCGCATTGCGTATATTGCCTTGTTCATCAAAAGCGTCATAAGCGGCAGGCACCGCAACTTGCGCAGGCACAACCAAGCTGCCAACACTCGTCAGTACATCACGAAGATGATTTAAACCACGAATGCCACCTAAACCTCCTGGAGAAGCAGCCATAATACCGACACTCAATTTCGCATAGTTAGGCTGGTAACTTCCGTCTTGTGCAGGGCGAGACAACCAGTCGAGTGTATTTTTAAGCACAGCTGACAAAGAGCCGTTATATTCAGGACTAGAAATTAATAAACCATCTGTTTGTGAAAACAACGCACGTAAGTCATTTAAGCCTGCAGAAGGGGATTGCTTTTCCAAGTCTTCATCAAACAATGGTAAGGGATAATCAGCCAAATCAATGAGGGTAACACTTGCCCCCAACGCTTCAGCACTAGTCATAGCGGCTTTGACCAACTGCTTATTCCAGGAATCTTTACGAAGCGAACCTGCAAAGGCGATAAGGTGAGTTTGTTTCGACATAAGGAGTCTCCTAAATTTGTTCTGTTGTGTATTGATAAAGCTAGTGTGAACTATATTTATTTGAACAAAAACAGAATAAATGCAAAGCTTATGTGCATACACGCACAGAAAGAAGATCTCAAACATGACACATGATTCCAGCTGGGGCGATATTCACACAGCCTATACCGTCGCTAAACTAGGTACCTTGTCTGCTGCTGCTAAGCAACTCAACGTGCACCACTCTACAGTATTACGTCATGTGGACGCTTTGGAATTAAAGCTAAATTGCAAGCTATTCCACCGTCATGCCAGAGGTTATAATGCGACAGAAGCAGGCCAATTATTATTTCAAGAAGCACAACAAACCCAAGAACGCTTTGATCGCATGTTAGGGAAGCTGGCAGGCAAAGATGCCGAACTTTCGGGCACATTGGTTGTGACATCCGTCTCCACCTTTTCACCCATTCTGATGCCAATCATTGCTGAATTTCAAATCCTGCACCCCAATATTCAAATAGATCTCGCCACTGACAGTCGTATTTTTAAGCTGGAATATGGGGAAGCCCATGTAAGTGTTCGTCCTGGCACAAAACCCAAAGACCCTGATTACGTTGTACAAGCACTACAGAAAACCCAATCGACCCTCTATGCCAATAGACGTTATTTAAAAATACATGGCGGCATGAACTCACTTAAGGATATCAAAGGACATAAATTTATTGGCAGCATCGCCCCCTTAAATAATATTCCCATGATGCGCTGGCTAAATGAACATGTGGATAAGTCACAAATCAGCTTTCGAGGCTCCAGTTTTGACTCAATGATGGATGCAGCCCTTCATGGTTTGGGTATGGTATGTTTAGGCTGCAACATTGCACAATCAAGACCGGAATTGATTCCTGTTCTCTCCCCGCCAAAAGAATGGGAAGGTAATTTATGGTTAGTCACTCACAGAGATATTCACCACAGCCCTAAAGTGCAAGCATTTACCAAGCTACTAAAGGGGCGAATGGCTTAAACCCTATTTGTCGATATTTACATTACGTCATTATTATTTCGGATAATTGCATTATTGTATTCAAGATCAAACACGATCAACTTTAGGGTATTTTTTAAGATTGCGGTAATATCTTCAATAGATCGCCCTTCCAGATAGATAATAGTGCAATCATGCAGTTGAGCTTGTATTTTTCGATCAGAATCTGCTTCAAGCCACTTGACGAAGACTGTCGCAAGCTTGGCAATATGAGAAAGGTCTCGTGAATTACCGCGGATATTTATGCTTCGGTCTCTTGCAATTTTAATAGCAGGATTTTTAGCTTTATACTCAAACTCAACACCGCCATTTTCAAGCAGAGCAACTAGGGTTTCTTCAGGATCAAAAATATCTATTGTTAACACATTATTTGTATTCATCTTACTTTCACTCATGTTAGCCCCAGAATAGCCCTTGTGACTGCAGCCTATTTTATTTCAATTCTCTTTGCATCATTATTTTCCTCTAACAATGCTCAAATATCGACACATTAGAGAGCCTCTCCTAAACTAAATCTAATTGAAGCTTGTTACCCTACTGCTGACCAACGTTCACGCGTTGTTTACAGTTA
>Ga0105348_1000495_pt1 | contig 29365 bp, 23 predicted proteins | sample EN8Hudsemesocosm_2_FD_83504 | JGI IMG/M metagenome (GOLD analysis project Ga0105348, IMG submission 83504) | Methane-oxidizing microbial communities from mesocosms in the Hudson Canyon - EN8C Hudson Canyon | ecosystem: Environmental > Aquatic > Marine > Cold seeps | place: Hudson Canyon... | reverse complement strand
TTCGTAATAAAGCCAACCCGGCTATGTGCTTAGACCATAGAGGTAAGTTGAGTAATGCCAACGGAGAGTACGTGCATATGTGGACCTGCTATGACTGGAGCACGAATCAGAAGTGGAATTTTGTTGATGGTAAGTTACAGCCACGTGGCAGCCAAGGCCCAGTGCTGGATGCCAATGGTACGGGTAACGATGCGGCAGTCACCTTGTGGGAAACCCATGGTGGTGCTAACCAAAAATGGAGTTGGGGTAATCGTTAATTTAAGTTTTTAGTAATATAAAGCCGCTCGTTTGAGCGGCTTTATCGAGATAACATTATGAATAAAGCAATATGGATTATAGGTTTGGCAAGTGCCGTTTTGAGCCTACCCTACGTAATAGACTTTTTTGGAGAGCATAAATCCGTTGTTATCGTTGAACAGCTATTAGTTCAACCAACCACGGATAAATCACTCTCGGGTCGAAAGATCCGCCAACCTGATGACCTAGCAGCCGTTGCTGCGCAAGATAGAGCACACATATCCGAATTAGAAAATCAATCGAATACAACTGAAGTTAGTATTTCGACGATTAGTACGCTACTGAAAAACGAAAAACTAGATGGCTATAGTGATGAATCTCGCGCAGAACTCATAGAAGACCTACGACAAAAAATTGCCCAGCAAAGAATTCAGGCTCTAGAGGAGCTGAAAGCAAGCATTCTTTAGGTGTACCTATCAGAGTTGATTATCCATTAAATCAACTCTAGAATTAAGAGATCACTACCGCCCTGCTCTCAATTATAGGCATAGACAATGACGCCCTTTAGTACTGTAATTACAAAGATATTGTTTATATGCTCTGTACTTACTTTTTCGACCTCTCCATTCGCCCTAGAAAAGATCAGCATTGCTGTTGGTGAATGGCCTCCTTACATTTCTCAAGATCAAAAGCATGATGGCGTTATCTCACACATAATTACTGATATATTCCAAGAAATAGGGATAGAGGCCTCTATTCACTTTCTTCCTTGGTCAAGAGCTTATGATGATGCCGCTAAAGGACGATTCTCAGCAACGGCCGTTTGGATGCATAAACCGGAGAGAGAGGATGACTTTATTTATAGTGATATTTTACTAACAGAGAAGTTTGTTTTTTTTCATAAGAAGTCCTTAGAATTCAACTGGAATTCAATTAAAGACCTAAAAAAATTCACCCTAGGAGGAGTCAATGCTTCTAGCTACGGACCTCTATTAGATAAAGCGCTTATTGATGGCGAATTAGTTATGGGACGGGTAACTCACCCTAGACAAAATTTTAAGATGCTATTGCATAATCGAATAGACGTTTTTCCATTTGAAATAAACGTGGGTAACGCCGTTCTAAAAGAACATCTAACAAGTGATGAGCAAAATAAAATCACTTCCCACCCGAAACCTTATCTTAATAATTCAAGCTTCCTTTTGTTCCCTAGAACCTTGAGGAACAGTAAAAATTTATCAATAAGATTCAATAAACAGCTTGAGAAAATGAAAGCTGATGGTCGTTACGATCTCTATTTCGAGCACCTCAAGCAAGGTTTATACAAGAAAGACGATTCACCTCATTAGTTAAAGTGCAGCAAAGCCCATTATAGAAAAGCACTACTTGTGACTTAAACATAATGAGCTTCAATACACATCAATCTAGGAGCTAAGGCTTAACTAAACGCCATTCAACGGCATCCGTTGCATGAATTTTGCCACTCGTACCCGAGAAGGTAAGATAGTTATCACAACGTGCATCACCTGATTCACAACCGTAGCGGCTTTGAATATTAAACGTATCGTTTTTACCTTCTACTGGTGTGAGTTTCCAAGCAATCTTATCGCTGCTATCAATTTTTACGTCAGTACCACTAAACGTTAACCAATCGAAACAGCGCTGATCACCCGAGTCACAGCCATAAGTATTACGGATATAGAACTCATCTGTTTTACCGGCAACAGGAATAAAGTCCCAAGCTGTTTTATCACCGCCTAAACGAACATCAGAGCCAGAAAACTCTAAGAATTTATTGCAACGGCTATCGCCAGAATCACAACCATAAGTATTATTGATGGTACGAGTCATCTTCACACCCGTAGTGGTTACTCCATACAAGCGCATAGCGTCCCACGCTGGATCACAATCAAACTTGGCATTACGTTCGTTATCATCGGCATCACCACCTGCCCACTGCAAGCCACAGTTATTATCAGACGTGATACGCACATTTGACGTTGTACCATTAGAGTCACTAATAATAGTCACCGGATCAGCACCGCCAGAACAGTCCCACTTAGCATTACGTTCACCGCTATCTAAGCTGCTGGCCCATTCAAGACCACATAAATAACCTTGGGCTTCTGCTTTGATGTAACCACGGACACTAGACTTACCATCCGTCATTTTAGGCGTATCAATAGGTACGAATAACAAAGGATCACCTTTGCTCGCACAATCGAATTTTGCATTACGATCAGCATCACCGGTATTGCCACCATTCCACTCTAGCTCACAGGAACCAGCAACTGTTTTCATGAAAAACTCATAGGTTTTACCCGGTAGAATTTTAGCAATATCAGCTACGCCATCGGTGTAATCAACCGAATGAGCCGGTGTTAACCAAGTACCTTCATTTAACGTATCGCGATAGTTCAACCAAACATAGCTATGGCCTGCCGCTGTTTTAGCTTGCTTTAACCACTCATTTTGTTGGCTATTAGTCGGTACTGCAAACTGCCATTGTGAACCCATTGCCTGACAAGCTGCTTGCCCTGCTGCTACTGAGTTTTCTAAGCCCGCGTGGGTAGATATTTTCCACTGAGTACCTCCGACCGTCTTACAAGCATAATGGCCATCATCGGAACAATTTGAATCACGGAAGAAACCATCAGGAGAATGATAAGCACAATTATATGCAGCACTTGAGCCTGAAGGATAATTCTCAGCCCAGCTCCAAATAGCTGCCTTAACTCTGCTATCACCGATCGTTAGGTGATCGGGGGCTAATACAGAAGCACCACAACGGCCTGCTTTACTCGCCATAGCATCATCAATGCGACCACCACCATCAGCAAGTTTACCGATGATAGTGCCATCATCAAACAAACGATGATGCGTTTTCTGTCTAGATACATCGGCAATGCAGGCTGCTTCGTCCACCTTAGCGAAGTCTTTAGGATCCCCCATTCCACTAAATGAGCCAGAATGAGAATACTGAGTAAAGCTGCCAGCAGAGCTAGGCATGCCCATGATGAAAACTTGCTTACCAGCTTTCAGAATAGTCTCTTCGGTCAGTGTTTTCACTATGTCGTAAGTGCTCTGTGCACTAGAACCCGGAGCTGCTTTGTAAATCAGATCATGAATCGATGCAAAAGCATCGGTCATTTCACTGAAGTGACCTTCAGATTCATTTTGGATCATAATACCAAGTACTTCTCTTGGGTTTTTACGCAACCAGTCATTAATTTCTACAATCCCATCTTTTAAATAGCGCTCTAAGCCGCTACAGCCGAAGTGAGTAGACTGGGCATGACAAAGTAATAATGCTTTGCCAACAGGGATATCCTTACTTTGATGAATCCAGTGTGCATCTAGCTCTAAATATCGAACTCCAATATCAAGCTGTTCAGTAATGCTTAAACCGTGGTTCGGATCCACATGCACAATACTGCTGTAGGCCGAGCTGTTGAAAGCATTGTGCGCCATGATGCGAAAGCCTTCAGAAATAGGGACGGCATTGTCTAGCAAGTTCTGCTGAGCCAAAGCTTTATATTCCCAAGTCTGCTGGTGAAGGGCAATCGCGGTATTGTCATTTTCTGCCACAGAGGGTGCGCCGCTAAAGGCATAACTGGTCGATGCCAGTGTGCATAATGCAGCACTCACAAAAGCGGGAATGAATTTCTTAGTCATATTGCTCTCTTATTATTGTTATCGGTTTGAAAAATTTAGAAGACTGCTCCAATAAATATTTAAACAAGAGATTGTAGAAAATTAAACGACGGCAAAGACCAGATTACTATCACATGAGGTCAATTTTAGTACTGGCTTATTTTTAGACTGTTTCGGTATTCTCTAATGGTCTGCCCTGTCCAATTTTTAAAAGAACGCGAAAACGCTGAAGGCGCTGAATACCCTAGATAACAAGCTACTTCAGTTAAACTGATGTGTTTGTTTTTAAGCATATCTTTAGCGATCTTCTCCTGTAAGCTTTGGCAAAGTTCAAGGTAGGTATAGCCCTTTTCTAGGAACCTACGCTTTGCTGTGCTCTCGCTAATATTAAAATGCTTAGCCACTCGCAATAGTTTAGGGACACCCACGTGAGGTAAACCTCGTTTAATATATTTTTTCACATCTGATATAAAATCGTCGTCCTCAAGACTGATGCCTAACTGATTCATAAAGTTATCTAGAATATTTTTATTTCCCTTAAAGATAGGGCTAGAAAAATGTTCCAGTGCAAACGCAAACTCAGTCACAGGCTGATCAAATTTCACATCACAGTTGAAATAGGTTTTGTACTCTTGCTCCTTACCAAGAGAGCCATGTGCAAAAGATAACGATTTAAAGGCATGAGTATTAATGTATTTGTTATCCGTTAACAAATGATACATCCGCAAGTAGGCCGCTATATTCATTTCTACCCAATGACGTGGAGTTTCGGGGTCTAATTTAGTACGAAAGCGAATAACAATAGAGTCATTTTCGAAGTGGATTTCATTCGAGACTGTTTTATTTCCAAACGGATTCGTTTTGATAATAAGCGTCATCGCTTGCTGAATATCTTTGCAGTTTTGTATGACGTACCCCATAACACCGAGGTCTGAAGGGTGAAAATTTGAACCTATGTGAAAGCCTAAGGAAGTATCTCCCGTTATATCTTCTGCAATTTTCCAGGCATTATAATAGGTACCAATTTCAATAATGGCGCTCTCAGCACCAACATCTTGACTATTGAGACCTGATTCCTGTAAAAACAATTCTGCTTTCTTCTTCCCCGCTAGACTAAGTACTGCATCATAAAGCGCTTTAAAAGCGATCCCCGTGACCTCACCAGACATACCAGTAACTCCACTTTCTGCTTGAATATATGTTTTATAATTTAGTTGAGATATTGATGCCATATCGGGTACAGATCTGTTTATTATAATTAGTCACAATTTATATCTTCAGCGATCACATTACATGATCAAAAGACGACATTTTAATGATCTATCACGACGTTTTTTTGGCCGACGTGTCAATTAAATTCTACCTAATTCTCGGTATAACAAGAGAGTTCCTTTATTGATTACCAATTAAACTAATGTATATTTTAAAGGATAGATGAGGTTTATCCCATTGATTACGTACTAACAGATAAAAGTGTTTCTACTGAATCCTTAGCAAGAACCTGGGACGCCATTGGGTATATTCATCGCTATGAAGCTGATTTCTAGACCGTTGATGATATTGATAAATCGAACAAGCGACTGGCTTAGGCGTCGACAATATTATTAGAGGTTATCCGGATTAAATCTATCAAGCTTTAATTTATATTGGTAATCGCCAGAACGACAATAAGATTAGGTAATAAAAGCCTCTTTTTATAAAAGAAGCTTTACAAATAGTGATTTATTTATCTAATCATTTTAATTTATTTCGTTCGTAAACCAAACTTTTCAATTTCGGCTTCAGTCATATTATGAATTCCCGCGGCAGGCGCTGCATTAATTGTGAAGAAGTAAAAATCTTTTCCTTTATCAACAAGGGTATGTTTAAAATAAGCAAGTTGAGCATTATGGCATGCATCTGTTGCCGATAGTTTAGAAGCTTCTATACCTCCTCCCTGCCACGAATGAACACCAACAGTAGCGCCTTTTTCTAAAGTTCTTGTCACACCTGCTGTAAACAAGTCCACTCCGCCAGATGCTATATTGCCTGTTTCAGGTAAATATGTGGTGAACTTATAGCTACGTAATAATAAGCCTGTTTGCATATTCACTTCGTCGTTCATTGAACCTGGTACATTATTAAAAACAATATGCTTCACCAAAGGTTTAGTATTTAGAATATCAACAACATCATTAAATGTTTTTGTTCCTAGCACCCCGTTCAATTCTGCCTCAGTACCATTTTCATGAAAGGTAAACGTGCTATTTCCAAGTCCAAAAAGACTTTCATCAACTGTAATTTTAACCGCTATAGGGCTTCCTGAAGGCATAGTATCAAATGTGCCATTAATGACATAACTTGAACCTTGCTCTTGAAGTACTACGTTATTAGCAACAAATCTAGCGATGCCTTTTCCCAATATATTATTTTCATCGTCAATAAATATATAGCGAGAAACAGGTTCCCTTTCCTTATCAAGGCTAATAGCAATTAAAAGGCCGTTATCTAATGAAAGGGTCATAAACTCGCCATTCTGTGATGGCTCTAAACTGTCAACAGATTCCATGTCACCTGAAGTAATTTCATACTTAGTGCCATCAACTACAAGCTCGCTCGTTTTAACTATTTTTTTGGCTGGAATAGAGGTAAAAAGAGTTGGGATAGGATCATTAGCGCAACGCTCTGAATTTATCGTTGCTTTTTTACTACTTGAAGAGCTATTACTGCCACCACATGCTGTTAATGATGCAGCTAAAATAAAACTACTCAATACAAGGATGGATTTTGATATTGGATTGATTTTCTTTAACATAATTATCTCGCTATAAAACAGCATTGCGGTTAACAAGTAATACTGTCAATTCTATTAATGTATGCTTAGTTTAAATCACTCACCTGAATGCAAGCTGAACAGATCATTTATAATTACTTCACAAACCAAATTCTGATTGCATATACCCTTCAAACACCCTGAACTCATCCGTCGCCTCTGCTAATTTAACACTCCGTATTAATACCTCGTTTCAATACCGTAGATGAATTCATTTCATTAATGAAATTTGAATAGATTCACATTTAAATAATTTCATGAAAAATTTTCAAATGATCTGCTCACTTCTCACTACCTATAAATTTGATCACTATTATAGAAAAATCTTTCCATGTAATTAAGAACTTGGGCTTTAATCGATAGATGAATTATTTACTGCATCGATACAAAGCCGCATGAGTACGGCTTTGTTACCTAATTACTGCAATCTAATTAACCAACAAACCACCCTGGCTCGTTGCCAAAGCAAACGCACCTGATTGACCAGAACTATACGTTGCCGCAACAGCAGTATAAGTACCCGCCGATAACGTCTTAACAATTTTGGAGTCATAACCCGAACCACCATCATCATCTGAAGCAATGATAGAACCGTTAGCGTCTAACAAATACAGATAAGTATCCGTGCTAGACGTTAGGTTAACTTCTACAGAACCATCGGTTTCTACCGTTAGCTGGTAGTTCGTATTACCTCCTGCATGAGCATTACGGCCACCAGAACCATACCAGTTGCCATTCACCGATGTTTTACCAATATCACGACGCAGCTCAACCATACTGAATGCATCCCAAGCCGGGTCACAATCAAACTTAGCATTACGTTCTACGCCACTGCCACCAGCCCATTGCAAACCACAATGGTCATTATCATAACCCGCAGCACCAACAGAGGTAATGATCACATCGCTTAAGCCACCATCGGCATGACTGGTTAGATAAAACTCGTCTTTACCACCGTTACAATCCCACTTGGCATTACGTTCGCCGTTAGAAAGAGTACCGTCCCATTCAAGTCCACAATCGCCGCCCATGCTATAGAAGTGACCACGTGTTGCTTGGTAGCCATTATGATCAACCCAAGGGTTAGCACTTGGAACAAAGATCAACGGGTCGCCTTGCGAAGCACAATCGAACTTAGCGTTACGCTCATTGCCACTTAAGCCACCATCCCACTCCATTTTACAAGTAGAAGAACCAATCTTGGTGGCTAGTTTAAAAGTGAAACGGTCCCCTGCTTTCATCAGATTAACGTTCATAGAAGACAGTGCAATACCGTTAGGCTGGAATTTCACATTCGCCCAAACCGGAGCATGGTCAGACATCACATCGCTATTACGGCAATAATCTGTGGTACATAAATTCGCATCACTGCTGGTCGCATCTTTGGTGAAGATGAAATCTAAAATCATTGTCCAATCGTTTTCAACCAAACCAGCTTCTGCTGAAATACGTTCATGAGTCCAAAGATCGTCATGAGCATCGGTATAGCCTTTATCGAAATAAGGGTTTAAAGAGATATCATGCAAACCTAGTGGATCAGCGAATACATGGCCAATCGAGTTGAGATCGCCACCTAAGATTTTAGAGAAAGGCTTACCTGCAGCGTGCTGAACCATTTCTGCGTTCTGCTTTTTACGAATAGAGTCGCCGCCTGCGCCAAAGCTATGATGAGTATGGGTTGAATACACATGCACCACATCACCACCGACATTCACGTCAGCATAAACCGCTGAACGACCTGCTTGTGGATCATTACTCCAGCGATCTTCCTGGGAATTAAAGCGCAGCATACCGACGTTACCCATTGGGTAGCGAGAGACGACTGAATTACCGGTTTGGCAGCTAGAGCTTGGGCCATCTTCATTAACGTTCACGTAATACGCATTAAACGCTTTCGCATATTCGCGCGCGGTATCACGACCTGCGCCACAGGCTGCACCACGTTGAGTTTCACTCAACAAAATAACATCAGGGCCTTGTTCGCCATACTGACCTTTCAACCATTGAATTTGGTTTTGAATACGTTCTGCGGATGGACGCAATACGTTATAGCTAACAATGCTTAGCGCTTCTTTAGCCGCTGGTGTGGTATCAAGGTTAGCGAATGTATCCCCTTCTACACACGGGCTGCTGCCATTGCATAGACGAACATTCGCGTCGGTACCGGTGCCCCAAGTGAATTCACTGTAGCTATAGCCACTTAGATCGTTCAGGTTAATCACATTTTCAATCAACTTTTTTCCGGGAAAATCCGCCATCACCATACCGACAAAGTTCGATTGGCCGTTGGCAATATAATCCGCGGTTAAAGTATTGGTGCCTTCAAACGAAATAGTACAAATGCCAATAAAACACGTCGTACGCGGAAAGTCAGGATATGAGCTATTCCAACCCGGAGTTGTTAAGCCCGTAGACAGCCGTGGAGCCGAAGTACCATTACTAGAGTGACCACTGGCCACAAAATAAGGCATAGAACCACCTGCGCCGCTGAGGTAGTTCATGTACATAGTATCGCGGCTGCCATGCTCTGATTTTTCCATGTGGCCTTTAACTGCGGTCCATTTGTCGTACAGGTCCCAGTTAGTCGACATGGAATAATCGTCTTGCTTGTCGATCGCGCTGTAAGACAAACCGTAATTAGCACCGCCAAATTCTTGCAGAATTACGAACTTGCCACGAATCTCGTTCAAGGTTGGATTGTTATTGGTAGGCACCCAGCGCTTGCTGCCGTTATCGGCTAAATAGGTATCTAACGATTCGGTATAGCTGCGGGTATTATTTTCAGAGGTATGTTCTGAGCGCAAACGGAATAAGACCGCCTCTGTTGGATTCGCTTCTAGAAAACTGTCGATGTCTTTTAACACATCATCAAAATAGGTATCCTGGGCAATCATGCCGTGGTGCATACGAAGCTTGTCATCAATATGGCGAGTACGCATATCAAACACACGTAAACCAGAGTCTAGCTGTTCACGCAGCGACATGGTCTGATTCTGCCAGATATCACCCGAAGCAATCGACATAGTGTCGTGGGTGCCCGGTAGATTGATTTCGCTGACTCGTAAATTATTGGCTAAGCGAGACATCCACTGAACGTTATTGGCTACGGCATCAGAACCATGGCTATACGCACCATCAGTATGAGATAGACTGAGTTGTGAAAAACCTAGTAGGCCTGCAAATAGGCTCGCTAGCTTGGTATGACGGGTTAGTTTCATATTCATGCCTTTTATTTTCTTCTTATTTTTATGGTGCTAGCTAGCAACATATCTAATTAGAAGGCACGAGGCATTATCCGAAGATGACAAAGGATGTTCGTATTACGACAGGATTTGTATTTCGAAAGTTAAAGCGCGTTTAATTCCATGAACCCTTTTTTAAGTTCATTTAACATCGTAGATATTTCGAAATTTGAAAACTCTTCTTCTAAAGATTTAATATCAAGTGTGCTGAGTTTCAGCAAAGGCTTTTTATCTTCGGTATCTTGGACATTCGACTTTTGCAGAATTGGAATGAAACCCTGCTTTTTATCGATATTGCTAAGGATTTGATTCAAGGTTGCTGAGAAAACAGAGCTGCCTATGGCCTTACCTGACTTTTGCTGAAGAAAGGTTAACCCTTGCTTAGCGTGCGCAAATAAATGAATCGAGGTGTTTTTAACCGCTGCGGCAGGGATACGGCTAAAGGTCTTGGTATAGTCTTCAGTGTTCGGGTGGAAAACCACACGATCTATAGAGGTAAATTGGCACTCACCTTCCGAATATATTTGCTGAGCCCCTGAAGAATAGGTGGGTATGTATTTACACAGAGTTTTGATTAATATTTGGCCCGCTCTTTTATTTGAAACGTCTTGCAAGTTCCAGAATAAATCACTCTTAATGTTACTAAGTTCGAGTTGAGGCATAGCGTAATGACCAATGTTGTATATTTGCTTAAGATCTTAATTTATAGCGATAACCTCCATACATCAATACTTTACGGCAACAGTTTACGAAGTTTAACAGTTACTTCCGAAAGTATTTTGGCGGGTGACCCGTCCAGCGTTTAAACGCATGGAAGAAGTTCGCGGTGTCTGAATAGCCTAATCGAACGGCTATCTGCTCCATAGTTAGAGAGGTTTCTTCAATCATTTGAATCGCCAAGGTCTCTCTCACCTCGTCCATCAAAGCCCTAAATGAAGTGCCCTCAGTGCTTAATTGCCGTCGTAATGTACGCAACGAAACACACAATTCGTTCGCAATAGACTCCATGTCGCTGCCTTGATCAATTCGGCTCAATATACTGTTTCGAACCTTTATCGCCACGCTATTTTCAGCATGACGCTTTTGTAATAAGTCTTGGCATTGAGCCAATAATATTTTTCGACTTTGCTCATTCGCCGTCGGTAAGGCCAAGTCTAATAATAAGCGATTGAAGATGACTCGATTTTCATTTAGTTGATAGCTAGGCTGATTTGGATAGATAGCAAGGTAGCGATCACGGTTCTCAGTAGCTGGCCATTGAAATTCAAGCCCTTCTAGAGGCATTACCTGTCCGAATATCTCTCGATGCATACAGATCATGGCCGTCATATCACGCTCAACCACGAAACGTCGTACTTTCTCATCGATATGGTCAGCGTCAACGACCATATAGCCCAAATTGTCATCTTCAGTCATTCTGAATTGGCTAAAGGCAAAAGTGAGTGGCAAGTAACTCAACCCCACTTCGATAGCGCTGCGTACGTTAGGGCTCGTTGAAACGGCAAAACCAAAGATCCCATAGGTCGTCAGATGATAATGTCGCCCTATTTCCATCGCTAGTGACTCTTCTAGCGGAAGGTCTGTCTGCAAATCACTCTGCTGATCGACTAGATTTTCTATCAGTTTGAGTTCTTGCTCTGGGTTAATTTCTATGTGGCTATCCGCCAACATTGCTGCTGTTATGCCAGTATCTTTTAAGCACGTTTCAGCACTAACCCCTTTAGATTCTGCCACATTTATCATCAATAACACGCTGATGGTACTGCGCTTTCGAATTAGTGAGTACATGGCCTATTTCTATCACAACGTTAATAATTAATGTGAATAAACTAACCTGAGTGGCCGAATATCACAATACTTTTGTCCCATCCCCCTATACCTTTATCAGCGATTTAAATTGATAATAAAGGTCTACTAATAACAATATTCGAGATTTAGCTTGCAGACACTCATAAAAGATATTGCCATTATTGGCACCGGTTTTGGTGGCTTAGGTATGGCCATCAAGTTAAAGCAAGCGGGTCATGACGATTTTGTTATCTTAGAAAAAGGCGCTAGTTCAGGTGGCTGTTGGCGTGAAAACAGCTATCCAGGCGCTGCATGTGACGTTCCATCACTCCTTTATTCATTCTCTTTCGAGCCCAAAACGGACTGGAGCCGAGCATTTGCGCCTCAACCAGAAATTGAAGCGTATTTGAAACACTGTGAAAACAAGTACGGACTAAGCAATAACATTCAATTTGATTCCGAAGTCGTTACGGCCATCTTTAATGCTGAAACAGGCCGTTGGTTGTTAACCACAGCAGGTAGGCAACAGATTAGTGCTCGTATTTTTATCTCTGCCTGTGGCCAACTAAGCCAACCTGCTACGCCACGTTTAAAAGGCATAGAGAACTTCACCGGCAAGGTGATGCACTCTGCCCGCTGGGATCATGGCCATAGCTTAAAAGGCAAAAAGGTCGCCGTAATCGGTACTGGGGCCAGCGCCATTCAATTTGTGCCACAGATAGCAAAAGACGTCGAATCTCTGCATGTATTACAACGCAGCGCTCCGTATATTCTACCCAAGCCTGATCGCGCTTATTCAGAAAAAGAAAAAGCTCGCTTTCAATCTTCACCGTTATGGCAAAAGCTCTGCCGCCTTGGGATTTATCTGTCTCATGAAAGCCGCTTATTAGGGTTTACTTTTTTGCAAAGCGCCATGGGAGCTGCCCGCGCAAAATGCGCTAAGCATATGAAGAAAACGATTACAGACCCTATACTGCGTCAGAAATTCACACCAGATTATCCGATTGGCTGTAAACGAATTTTAATTTCAAATAACTATTATCAAGCTTTCAATCAAGACAATGTTTCTTTAGAAACGAATGCTATCGAAACCATTACTAGCCAAGGTATTAAATTGAAAGATGGCCGTGAAATTGAAGCCGATACCCTCATTTACGGCACGGGATTTAAAGCGACTGAATTTTTAACCCCCATGGAAGTAACAGGTTTAGAGGGGAAGATTCTGAATCAAGAATGGCACAAAGGTGCTGAAGCTTATTTGGGAATTACTGTAAAAGATTTCCCTAACTTTTTTATGTTGTACGGCCCTAATACGAACCTTGGCCATAGCTCTATTGTTTATATGTTAGAAAGCCAAATTCAATATATTTTAGCTGCCGTTGATACGCTAACAAAGGATAAGGTTAAATATTTAAACGTTCGTGAACAATCTCAAGCGCAATTCAATCAGCGCGTACAATCACAACTTAAAAACACAGTGTGGGAAAAAGGTTGTGTGAGTTGGTATAAAAATGACGCCGGAAAAAACACAGTCAACTGGCCAGACTTCACCTTTAAATATCGAAAGCAAACGCGACAGTTAAATTTAAATGATTATCACCTAACGTCTTTTTCTGCAGAATAAAATATCATGAGAAATACCAGCATCAATTCAAAATTTGAACAGCATCCTTATAATTTTTATCGTTGCCAAGCACCTGATTCTGCAATGCGACCTGCTCCTAATGTCAGCTCAGACTACAACCCAATTTATACGGGTTATCGTGAAATGCTTTTTGCCAGTACGGACTATAAGATAAAACGTTCTGCAGAAGAGTTTAAGCCCTATAAAGCATTACTCGCTCGCTGGGCCGATGCAGAATGGGAAGGCGATTATACCAGTGATACTCTCGCCACTTGGATGAGGTCAACCCCAAACAACGAGGGGAGAAAACTCTTTAATCAAGCCTTAGAAAACGGCATTGAATCAGTAACTGATGCTCCAGAAATCATGAAAGAGTTCTTTCAGCAAGTTGACGCTACCCCTAACCTATTCGATATGAATAAAGTACAGAAAGGCGCCGATGTATTGGCTGATTTTTCTCCTTTCATGCACTATTTAGCCAATACGAGCTTAATGTGGACCTCGACAACCTTAGGGCCAGTTTCACGTATGGTCGGCGCAACAGGACGCTTCTTGGACGTTGCTAAGTCTCTAAGCCGATTTGTCGAAACCAGTTCTTATGTTGTTGGTGATGTTTCATCAGCGGATGTATTTCAACGTAATAGCCACAGTTTAAAAACCGGTGTTAACGTACGCTTAATGCATTCATTAATTCGTAACCAAGTCATCAAATCTAGTGACAAAGATGTTATCGATTTTGAAAATAGAGGCCATCCAATGTCAATGCGTGTCGGCGCAAATGGTGGCATGATGTTTTCTCTTTATTGTGTTTGGTATAGCGCATCATTAGGGCGAAAATACAGCCAAGAAGATTATGAAAACTGTGCCGAGCTTGCACGCTGCATTTCATATATCAATGGCGTAGATTACGAGTGGCTGCCAAAAAATTATGACGAGTGCTGTCTTTATATCGATCACTCTCTAGCCATGTGCGAAGGGCAAACAGTTTATACCGAAGGTCTTAATGAAGCATTTTATAGCGGTATACCACAGCTGTTAGCTGAGCGACAATCCTCTACCGTTATGTCGAAACTGATGGCGATGTCTACCCCGATCTCTCAAGGTTTTCTATTGGGCATTAATCAATGGAGCTACGGAGAAGAAATTTTCGATGATATGCCGGGCATGCCGAAACGTGCTGTTTGGCCAAAACATCTATTCTCATTGGTTAAATTCATTCGCCCTAAAGTTTTAACACTGGATAAAATGATTCCAGGATATGAAACTAGGGTAATCAAACGTCGAGCTAAGCACAGAGAATTTACTAATAAGAAGTTTGTATCTTTGGTTGCAAAGCTGATGAAACGATCTGATAGTCAGGAAGTTAAAATGACTTATGATTCTCATGATCATTCTAGCGAGAAAGATTTGAAGTCGGCCAGAAATTAACTTTATCAAATAAAAAAACCGCGCAATGCGCGGTTAAATCTAAAAATACAACATTCTAACACTTTAACATCTCTGCCAAGTTTATTGATTACCCCAACTGAATACTTGAGCGGAATTTCCTGTAGCATCCCACAACCATAAATCCTGGCCGTTATTAGGTGTTCCGTTTTTCACATCCAAAGCTAAGTTATGGTTTTTACGAGGGCGAATACTATTGCCAACGAAGTCCCACTTCAGATTGATGTGTTCTTCACAGGCCCACATCTTCACACTGGTGCCCGCGCTATTACCGTTAGTGCTGTCTAAGCACATATGAGGGTTGGATTTATTACGGATATAACCCGTTGATTCTTCATAAATCCATTTCTGCCAAGTGGCCGGGTTCCAGCACGAATGAACAAATACGTTATTACCATTGGCTGCGGATGAACTGGTATCCATACAAACGCCCATCACATTCAGTTCACGATATGCAGGGGCAGACACCTGTTCGGCTTTATGACGTGTAATCAGTTTAAATGTTTCTGCAGCAGGTTTTGAATGACTACGATTAGCCCGCATAGAACCCGCATTTAAGGTAGTACCATTACCGTTATGACCATCCCACAAAGAGACATCGTATTTACCACCAGAACCTGAGTCATTCCACTTCCAGTTGAAGTTTGGCGATTGCTCGACATAGCTTTCATGCACACAACGAATTAAGTCTGTTGAAGGTGCTGTGCCATGATTTAGCGTAGTCACGTCACCTAAACAAACGAAACCAGCGGGGGCGATGGGACGCCAAATACTGGCATCAGAATCAGCACCAGAGTCGTTATCATTCCATACCCAGTTATAACCCAATGGGCGAGTGACACCTGGCTGCCCGTCTTTAACCAAAATACGTTCTACATTCCAGTCAAAGTTATAACCGCCGATTGGAATATCACCCAAAGGATAAAAGCCTGGCACAGTATTTAAACGCCAAATTGACCCATCGTTATCAGAGCCTGAGCCACTGTCTGCCCAAAGCCTGTGAACATCTGTAGCAATGGTGTATTGCAGTGATTGTGAGGGTATTGCAGGGGCTTGAGTATTTAATTGAATCGCCGTTGGCACCATGGCGGTATATTCAAAGAAATCTGTTGTCATGATATTGGGACGATAACCTTGAGTAGTCCATTCGGTTACCCAGTCGCCCAAATAAGAACGCATCCAGTCACGAGTCCAACCATAAAGGCTGCCAGAACTGAAAATATTTACCACATCTTCAATGATTGTAGATTCTTGCGGAGTGAAGGTAAACGCGCTATAAAAAAGTTTATCCTGTGGTGCATTTTTAAGCCCTTTGTAAATTCGACCGTTTCTGTCCCAACCGTTTAGCAAGCGATCGTGCAGATTACCGGAACTTTCAGTATCAGCCCAAGTGCCTTCTAATTGCGAACTCCCATAATAACCGCGAGCTTCTCCGGCCGCACTGCTGGAGGCCCAGATCACGATCACGTTATTGTTTTTGCCATCGCTATCAGCCGCCCATAAATTATTCAGCGTTTGCTGCGCAGCAGGAATAGAGGCATCGGGTTTGCGATCACCGACGTATTGATCAAACATATCTAGCAGAGCAGGCATATCGCTACTGCTAGGTGTTTTAGCGACCTCTAATATAATGAGCTCTTGTGGATGCTCATTAGCAAACTGTTTTACCTGAGCCAATACGTCTACTACTTTCATTCCAACTAAGGAGTGAACGTTAACAAATTCCCCTTCGTGTTTAAGAATACGTAAATCAAAATGACGGATGCCTTTTTGCAACATGTCATAAATATTGTAGCTTTGGGTTTTCCCCCAATCTGAAACGATGCCTTTGGCCGCGCCAAAAATTGAATTGGCATCCGGAGATAAATCAGAAGATGAACTGAAATTGTAAGTGGCAGAATCATGCGTACCGGGAATCACCATTTGACGTAATGTAGTATCGCCACGATCTTGATAGGCCTGCTTCACCCAATCAGCGGTATCATAATTACCTGCTGGAGTTGCTTGGGTACTGATACTCGCGGCTAGCAGTAAGGATACGGGTAATATTTTTTGTGTAAATTTTTTCATTATCATTCTCGATTTTTAATTTTTTTAGAGAGCTTTAATAAAGGGTTTTTTTGACGGGTTTTAAAAACGAAATAAAGAAAATCCGCGCAATGCGCGGCTTATTTTCACTTGAAAGGTGAAGGTTTAGTTGCTGCCAAAACTGAATTGCTGAGCGGCATTACCATCAGCTTTGTACAGCTGAAGGTTTGCACCGTTATCAGTGCTACCATACAGAATATCCAATGCTAGCGAATGGTTTTTGCGCGGACGAATCGTATCGCCAACCACATCCCACTGTAGGTTAGGATGATTTTCACAAGCCCAAATACCGACGTTAGTAAAATCTTCGTTACCATTAGTACTGTCTAAACAGAAGTTAGGGTTGTGCTTGCTGCGAATTAAGCCCGTACCTGGTTCGTGGAACCACTTCTGCCAATTAGCGCCGTGGCAATCCCATAGGTAGGCATTACCGCCGTTTTGGAAAGAACTTGGAGCAACATCAATGCACTTACCTAGCACTTTCAATTCACGGTATTCAGAAGGCAACTTAACGCCATACAGCGTCATATCATCCCAAGCTGGGCCACAATCGAACTTTGCATTACGCTCGCCATTGCTGTCAGCATCACCGCCAGCCCACTGTAAACCGCAGTTGTTATCAGAGGTAATACGAACACGCTCAGTAGAACCACCTGGATAACTAATAATCGTTAAAGGATCAGCACTGCCAGAACAATCAAACTTGGCATTACGCTCACCGCCAGACTCAGAACCGTCCCACTCTAAACCACAGGTATGACCACCGGCACGAGTTTTAATCACACCATGAATGCTAACACTACCGTCACTATTCGTTGTGGGTGCGCTATCAGCAGAAAAGAACATAGGATCGCCTTTTGACATGCAATCAAATTTGGCATTACGTTCGCCCGTCCCTTCATCACCACCCTGCCATTGCAGCTCACAATTATTGCGTGTGGCCTTCATGTAAAACTCATACGTTAGACCGGATTTAAGTGCGCTTAAAGAAACCGTGCCATCACCGTAATCTACTTCATGCTTAGACGTTTTCCATACACCTTCTTCTACTGCATCACTGTAATCCAACCAGATATAACCTTGACCGCTCACAGTTTTAGCCGCTTTTAGGAATTCGTTTTGCTGGCTGTTGGTAGGAACGCCAAAGTGCCACTGAGGACCGGTTGCCTGACAAGCAGCTTCACCCGCTGCGGCGCTGTTTTCAGTACCAATGCTATTGGATACAGTCCACTGCTTACCATCAGACGTTTTACAGGCGTAACGACCATCGTCAGAACAGTTTGAATCACGGAATAGACCGTCAGGGGCATGATAAGCACAATCGAAAGCGGCATCAGAGCCCGTTGGGAAAGTCTCCGCCCAGCTCCAAATGGAAGCCTTCATGCGTGAATCACCAATACTAATCATGTCCAAAGACAGGGCAGTAATACCGCAACGACCTGCTTTAGCGGCTAGAGCAGCATCAATTTTAGGACCCGGATCACCAAAGGCACGGCCTAGGTTAGTCATATCTTCCCAGATACGGTGAGCACCATCTTGCTTAGCCGTATCGGCTAAGCAATCAGCTTCTGATTTATCTAAAATAGACTGACCACCACCGGATACCCAGTTATGAATGCTATTCCAAGAATAACCTGTCCACGGGCCACGGCCAGCACAGCTGCTGCCCATGATTACGATTTGCTTATCGGCCTTCAATACATCTTCTTCAGAGGTCGTCTGCACCATGCTAGAGAAGTTATTGCATTCGCCTGCTGGCTGCTTGTAAATCAAATCATCGATCGCCGATACTGCACTGACTAACTCAGCATCATGACCTTCTGCGTCATCTTGAAAATACAGTACAACCACTTCTTTAGGATTTTTACGAATCCAGTTATTAACTTCGTTAACACCGTCTTTTAAATAACGCTCTAGACCACTGCAACCAAAGTCATCATCTCCAGCGTGACACATTAATAGCGCACTGCCACCCGGAAGATCTTTTGTTTGCCATACCCAGTGGTAGTCCATTTCAATGGTACGTACGCCTAGGTCAAGTAATTCGGTAATGGTTAATTTATGGTTAGGATCAATATGAACCAAAGAGCTATAAGCCGAACTGTTATAGGCGTTGTGCCCCATAACATTAAAGCCTTGAGACATAGGCGTCGCATTATCTAGCATGTTCTGGTGGGCCAATGCCTTAAATTCCCAGCTCTGCTGGTGATTGGCAATGGCGGTATTATCGGTAGCAATAACGGACGGTGCGCCGCTAAAGGCTAATACTGTATGACTGAGGCCAATTAAGGCGCCTGTCAAAAGGGTCTGAATAAGATGCTTTTTCATGTTTATCTCTTATTTTTATAATTCCCCATCAAAATAAGAGTTTTTAACCATGAATACATCATCCAAGGATGACAATATCCTGAACTATCGCGCCATATTTTTGAGCTCAACTGTTAACAATTGGCTACATTTATAATAATACTAAAGTAGTGCATTCACCGTAGAATCTGATAAATTCAATATAGGTCAAACGAAGCCAATAATATTATATATAGGTACTATCGTTTCATTTGAATCTATAATGCCTTATCTAAAAAAACACATAACAAAACTATGCCTAATGCTCACAAGCACCCCTCAGTCAGTATTCACTACCTAAACATTATTAATAATGCTTTGGAGCGAATCGGTTTCCAATCCCCTGAGATTAGCGCACTCACGGGGCAATATTCTGAGCAAGAGTACTATTTCAACCGTGTACCTCTAGCGACGTTAAATGAAGCTTGGCAAAGTGCAGAAAGCATTACCAATGATCCCATTATTGGCCTACATATTGGCGAAAAAATACATCCTAATGATTATGGGCTTTTAGGCCAAATCATGATGAATTGTAATAACTTGGCAGAGGCGTTAGAGAGCATACTTTCTGTTGAATTTATAATTAACAATATTTTTGTTTCCGAAGTCATCATTGAAAGTGATTGTGCGGTTAATCGCATTCACTCTCAGCAGTACGAAGCTGAGAATATTAGACACATTATTGAGCAAGACATTTCGGCTTTAATTAATATCGGTCTCTTTGTTATGAACAAAGAGTATGGGGAGCACAACCGCCCTATTGAAATTCATTTCAGACATAAGCCAGCCGCAGACATTGCCGAATATGAGCGTATTTTAAAAACCAAAGTACTGTTTGAACAAGAGCATAATCAAGCCATTTTTCCTTTGGCCATACTTGAATCCCCTATTTATAATCCAAACCCAAGGATTGTTGAATTATTAAATACTGAACTCCACCAGCTTTTACATGATGTCGAAAATCAAGACGCTTTAACGTTAAGACTATGGCGATTTTTTCAAGTGCAGGATACGAACTTTACTGCTGATATAGAAAGTATTGCCCAACAGTTCAACATAACACCTAGAACTCTACAACGTAGGCTTCAGCAAGAGGGCACAAGCTTCCAGGATGAGTTAAAGTACTTCCGAACCCAACAAGCAAAACAACTTTTGAATAATAAGCAGTTAACCATCTGTGAGGTTGCTTTTAAAATGGGATTCAACGATAACAGTGCTTTTCATAAAGCGTTTAAACGCTGGACCGGCTTAACACCCAAGGATTTTCAAAGCAGCCTAAATTAAATAACTTAAATTAAGTCGACAGATTAAGCCGACTTCAATTCAAATGAAAACTGAGTTCCCTCTCCGAGCGCACTGATAACTTTTAATTCCGAGCCATGCAACTCAATAATACGCTTACTAATAGCCAAACCTAATCCGCTATTACGGCCCTTTCCACGCACGCTATTACTGGCTTTAAAATGAGCATCAAAAATAAGCGGTATATCTTTTTCGGCTATACCAAGACCCGTGTCTTTTATACTCACACTTAAATGACCAGCATTCTTTGAAGGTAATAATTCAATATTAATACTATCCCCCGCCTCACAATGACGTAACGCATTTTCAATTATATTGGTGATGACACTTTCTAATTTTTCTATATTTGCCATCACCAAAATTGAAGAGTCTTTTGGCTCGATGTTTAAACTTATCTTTTTATTACTGGCCTCTAACGCCATCTTTTGTAATACATCTTGCGCAAATTCAGCAATACCTAAAGGCTCGGTATGTAATATTACCGTTTCACTGTCTAAATGTGCTAATTCAAAAAGCTGCTCAATCAATCGACTCATGTGCTGTGCATTTTTCATCGCAACATTAATAAGCTCCTCACCCTCTTGCTGCGTAAGTTCTTTGTTTTTTAAATGCCATGTTTCCAAATACCCTTGCAAAGATGCCAATGGCGTACGTAAGTCATGAGAAACGTATGAGATTAATTCGCGGCGCAATTCATCAATATTTTTTACTTTTTGATATTGAATATTGAGCGTTTTGGCCATTTCATTAAAGGTACTACCCAATCGTTCAATTTCATCAGCCGAATTTTGCTGCCACTGAGAAAGCGGTAATTGACCATGTTCAAAGCCTTCTTGTCGAAATTGCTTCATATCTTGGGTTAAGCGCCGTAAAGGCCGAGTTAACAGAGCAAATAATATAAGAATAACTAACAACCCAAATAACATCGCTAAGACTAAGCTCCAAGCCGCTAACGATAGAATATGACTTTGCTGTAATAAATCGACGATACCATCGTAAATCTCCCCGCCGATAATAATGTACAGATACCCTTGTAAAACCTCTTGACCTTGAATACTTTCATAAATAGGAGCTGCGGAAAATATTTTATGAGTATCTTCGCTTCTTGGATCCTGCCCTAGAATGGGAAGAGTCGATTGGTTGTTTAGAAATGCTTGAATAGGTCGAATATCGACAATTTGTTTTTTAATACGCTGAGGTTCGGCCGAATACGTTTTTACTTGCCCTTGCGGACCTAGAATATAAAACTCAAAACTTGGCCCAAGAATCATCATAGAATGAAAAGCATTTTTTAATGCAACATGATCTATCTCACCATTTTTTAATAATTTATTGTCATGGACAACGTGCTCAGCCAGTTGATAGTGTAATTTCTGCTCCACTTCATTTTGATAGCTACGGGTTAAATATTGCGCCAAAACCAATAAAATAATACCCATGAATATAAAGCTAAAAACCAAGCCTAGCGACAATTTACTGTAAAATGAAAATACTAATCTACGCATAAAAAAGCCTTAACGATTACTGCCACCAAATTTATAACCCACCCCCCAAACCGTTAAAATATATTCAGGTTTAGATGGATCTTGCTCTAGTTTATTACGCAAACGATTGATATGAGAATTTACAGTATGCTCATATCCACTATGTTGATAGCCCCAGACACTATCCAATAATTGAGCACGACTGAAAACCATTCCAGGCTGTCGAGCCAAATAAATAAGTAAGTCAAACTCGGTACTGGTGAGTTCTATTTCTTGATCGTGCAGTACCACTTCACGTCGGCCAACATCAATCATTAGGTTATCAATCAGCAGTTCATTTGATGGCGCTATTGGTTTATTTAACATATCCATGCGGCGTAGCATGGCTTTAACACGAGCTTGTAATTCACGCACACTAAAAGGCTTAGTTAAATAATCATCAGCTCCCATTTCAAGACCTACAACTCGGTCAGCTTCACTGTCTCGTGCAGTTAGCATCAAAATTGGTGTTAATATATTGGCCGCGCGCAAATTTCGACAAATCTCTAGACCATCCATTTCTGGTAACATTAAATCCAGTACGACTAAATCGTATTGACCATTATTAGCCAGCTCAAACCCCCGACGGCCATTATCACAAGACTCTACATCGTGATTCATATCTTTAAGGTTCATGGCAATCAATTTATTAATATCTAGATCGTCTTCGACCACTAAAATTTGTTTATTCATTTATGCCAACAATACCGTGTTAGTAAGCACCACCAATTATTAATATTAATTAATGGGGCAATAGGCTAAATATTACTTAGCGACCAACTTGGTTTGATGGAATTAAACAATGGAAGTTCCCACAACCTGAGTCATTTTTAAATACATCAAGTCATGGGCTTCAAGCTTAGGGGTTTTATTCAGTACGGGTAATCGTTAATACGGCGGCTGGAGAATCAAAACCGTGAGTACTATTAAGTACTGACTCACTGTATCCATGATCCTTACCTACGATGCCAGGATGTCTTGCGACATAATCCACATCGTCTCGTGCCATATTAAACCCTTCTCCTCCATCAGCAGGACCCGGGATAGTTCCTTCTAGCTCACTATTACCTTCGGTTCCCGCATCATAAATAGGCAGGGAGTGCTTTACACTTTCTCCAACGGCTAAGTCAGATAAGTCCACGCCTGTTTTACCGATGAAAGCATCATTGGTATTCACAAGCATACTAATAAGAGTCAATTTCATATCAGAACGAACATCTGTACCTATCGTAAGCATACCGCCTGCTCCAGGACCAATAACGCCTTCCCCAGATACTGCACTGTATACATTCGAAGATTGTTCATTTAGCAAAGCAGTATTATCACCACCTTCTGCCAAAATCTCTAGATTCTCTGAGGCAGCCGTTCCGATTTTCCACGCACGGTAGTCGCTGCTATGAAGTTGTGCCGATAAAGGCGATAGTGGCTGATTGCTCGTTAAGTTAGTCATGGTAATATTATATGACGCTGATTCAGTATCTCTACTAACATCAGAGCTGCTATTACTGCTGCCACCACACGCACTCAGCAAGCTGGCACTAAAGATAGCAAAAGCCAGTGAGCCCGCTTTTCGATTTAAATATTTCATATTCAAAACTCCTATTTAACGGTCACAACTACTTTGGCCACAGGGTTCAACCAACGATGAATGCGGCTATCAACATCACTAATACCTGCCGTTAAACTTGTATCGCCTGTATTACCACGGTGAATATGAACAGTTTGATTAGCTTCCATATCCGTTACTCCGGTTGCACCAGTTCCCGCGTTCATACCCGGAGCAGCTGGAATACCATCGTCCGCGCCGCCATTAACGGTATCAATGATTTCATCATTTACTTCAGTACCAGCATCGTAGCCATTCAAATAAATAGTATATGTACCGACTTCCGTTGGAATTTTCCAACCATCAAGGCCAATAAAACCATCGTTCGTTGGCAACATCATGGCTACGATTGATAAATGAGTATTAGCCCCTGTATCAATCGCTGTAACTGGCGAGCTTGCAGAAGGAGCCAGTAGGCCCGCCGCAATATTATTAGTATTCACAACCGAATCGGAACTGGCTGCGATTAACGGGGCTGTATTACCACCTTCTGCCATTGTCTGTAGTGCAGCTGTCGCAGCTTGACCGGCCGTAAACAAGTGAGTATCACTATCATGCGCACTGACTAAAACAGGTGTGAAAGTCATACCGTGAGTAAGGTTAGTTACTTCAACATCGATTGACTGAGAGAATGCCATCGCACTCGCTAGACTTAGGGGTAAAACTGAAAGTAAGAATTTGGTTTTCATGATCTGTCCTTTATTAGATTCTTGTTGGAACCCTTACAAGACTAAACACTATAATTAACAGAGGTTTCACGAAGTTCTAACAAAACTATCACGAGAAATCATAATTTCATGAAATTCAGAACCAAAAAAGCCGCATTAGAATTGCTTCTAATGCGGCTTTTATGAACGTTTGATTTGCGTTAGCCGAAACTAACGTTAACCAAAGTCATCTAACATGATGTTCTCAGGTTCAACACCCATGCCTTCCAGCATAGCGATTACTGATTGGTTCATGATAGGTGGTCCACACATGTAGAACTCACAATCTTCTGGTGCTGGGTGATCTTTCAAGTATTCTTCCAACAATACGTTGTGGATGAAACCTGTTAAACCTTCCCAGTTATCTTCTGGCTGTGGATCAGACATAGCAACGTGCCATTGAAAGTTCGGGAACTCAGCGGCAAGACCGTCATAATCTTCTTTGTAGAATAACTCTTTCAAAGAACGAGCACCGTACCAGAAACTGATCTTACGATCTGATTTCAAGCGCTTAAGCTGATCAAAGATGTGCGAACGCATTGGGGCCATACCTGCACCACCACCTACGAATACCATCTCTGCATCGGTTTCTTTGGCGAAGAATTCACCAAATGGACCGTATACAGTCACTTTGTCGCCTGGCTTCAAGTTGAATACGTAAGAAGACATGATACCTGGGTTAATACCGGTCGTGCCTGGAGGTGGAGTTGCAATACGAATATTGAACTTCACTACGCCCTGCTCTTCTGGGTAGTTCGCCATAGAGTAAGCACGAATAGTATCTTCAGTATTCACACACTTATGGTCGAAGAACTTAAAGTGTTCCCAATCACCGCGATATTCTTCTTCAATATCGAAGTCAGAGAAATTAATCTCAAACGGAGGGCACTCAAGTTGAACATATCCACCAGCGCGGAAGTCAACAATTTCACCTTCAGGCAAACGCAAGGTCAGCTCTTTAATGAAGGTTGCCATGTTAGGGTTCGATTCAACAATCGTTTCCCACTTCTTAACACCAAATACTTCTTCAGGTACTTCTACTACCATGTCCTGTTTAACAGGAACCTGGCAAGACAAGCGCCAGCCTTCACGGGCTTCGCCTTTAGTGAAGTGAGATTCTTCCGTTGGTAGCATAGAGCCACCACCTTCAGTCACCTGACACTTACACTGGGCACAAGTACCACCACCACCACAGGCAGAAGATAAGAAAACGTCGTTGGCCGCAAGTGTTTGTAACAACTTACCGCCCGCTTCAGTTTCAACAGTCTTCTCACCGTTGATTACGATTTTTACATTACCAGAGCTAACTAATTTAGCTCGGGCGCTTAAAATGATTGCCACCAAAGAAAGTACGATGACAGTAAACATCACAACGCCGAGGATGATCTCTTTATCCACTGTAACTACTCCTTAAAGTGAAACGCCAGAGAACGACATAAAGCCAAGAGACATTAAACCAACTGTGAAGAAGGTAATGCCCAAGCCTTGAAGTCCTGCTGGAACGTCGCTGTATTTCATTTTTTCACGAATACCAGCAAGCGCTGTAATAGCTAACGCCCAACCAACACCCGCACCAATACCATAAACGGTACTTTCTGCAAGATCGTAATCACGCTCTACCATGAACAAGGATGCACCCATGATGGCGCAGTTCACAGTAATCAACGGTAGGAAAACACCCAAAGCGCTATAAAGTGCAGGTACGTACTTATCTAGGAACATTTCCAAGATCTGTACGATAGCCGCGATAACACCAATGTAGGTTAATAATCCTAAGAAGCTTAGATCTACCGATGCGTATTCAGCACCCATCCAAGCCCAAGCGCCTTCTTTTAGCACATAGGTATAAATAAGGTTATTAATCGGTACTGTAATCGCTAATACAACGATTACCGCAATACCCAAACCAAGGGATGTTTGAATCTTCTTAGAAATGGCTAAGAAGGTACACATACCCAAGAAGAAGGCTAACGCCATGTTCTCTACGAACACAGCCTTAATGAACAAACTAATATAATGTTCCATTAGTGCTGCTCCGAGTTAACTGTGTTTGGCAAGATTTTAAAATCTGGCTGCTCAACCTGTTCCGTCTTCCAGCTACGCAAAGCCCAGATGAAGAAACCGATAATGAAGAAGGCACTTGGTGGCAATAACAACAGACCGTTAGACTGATACCAGCCGCCGTTAGTGATTAGAGGCAGTACTTCGAAACCTAGTAGGTTACCCGCACCAAACAATTCACGAACCGTTGCTACAACAATCAATACCACTGAATAGCCAAGACCGTTACCGATACCATCGAAGAAGCTCATCACTGGGCCGTTCTTCATGGCGAACGCTTCTGCGCGCCCCATAACGATACAGTTAGTAATAATCAAACCAACGAAAACCGATAGTGATTTACTGATTTCGTAAGCATAAGCTTTCAAAATCTGATCAACCACGATTACCAGAGAGGCAATAATAATCATCTGTACGATAATACGAATACTGTTTGGAATGTGGTTACGAATTAACGCAATTCCCACGTTCGAACAAGCCGTTACCGCAGTCAATGCCATACACATTACTAACGTAACTTGTAGACTGGTGGTTACTGCTAATGCAGAACATACACCTAGGATTTGAACCGCAATCGGGTTTTGTGAAAAAACCGGTTCAGAAATGACGGATTTAAGAGACATTAAGCACCCCCAGCTTTAGCAGCAGATAAGAAAGGACCGAAAGCATCTTTACCCAACCAGAAATTAACTAGGTTAGATACACCGCGACCGGTTAAGGTTGCGCCAGAGAGACCATCAACATCGTGCAGGCTACCAGGAGCAGCTTTGCCCTTGATTACACGAATTGAAAGATCGCCTTCAGAGTTATAAAGCTTCTTACCAACCCACTGAGCTTTCCAAGATGGATTATCCACCTCGCCACCAAGACCTGGTGTTTCAGCATGAGAGTAAAAACCTAAACCAATAACTGTTTCTAAATCCCCTTCAAGGGCTAAGAAACCGTATAAAGTCGACCAAAGACCATAACCGTGAACCGGAAGAATCATCTTCTCTACAGCACCGTCTTTTTCGATGGTGTAGATAGCGGCAAACTTCTCTAAACGCTTAATTGATGCGATATCTTTATTAGCATCAAGCTTTGCAGATAGCTTTGGATTTTTTGAAGATTTTTTCTGATCAAACGCTTCAGGATTAAAACCTGCTGCTGAAATCTCAGCCAGCTCAGCATCCGTTGCATAAGCACTTGTTTCCAAGTTAACAATACGCGTCGTAATCTGCTTGAACTGCTCTTCAATAGACGGCCCTTCTACTAGAAGACCCGCTGCTGCCAAGATGTTCTTGTTTTTATCCAATTGCTTGTTAGCGATTTGCAGTGGCTTCAGAGAAACCGCTGCGCCTGCAACAATAATTGAACAAAACAAACACAATAAAATGGCAACCAATAGTGTTTTTTGAATTGAATCGTTATTACTAGCCACGAGACATTCTCCGTTTAATATTAGATTGCACGACAAAATGATCGATTAGCGGTGAGAACAAGTTAGCAAACAAGATTGCCAACATCATACCTTCTGGGAAAGCGGGGTTAATCACACGAATCATTACCACCATGAAACCAATCAAAGCACCAAAGAAGTACTTACCAAAGTTAGTCATAGAAGCTGATACGGGATCAGTCGCCATAAAGATCATACCAAAAGCAAAACCACCCATAACCAAGTGCCAAGTCCAATCAACAGCAAACATTGGATTGGTATCAGAACCGATAGAGTTGAACAACAAAGACGTCGTAATCATGCCTAGCATTACGCCAGCAACAATACGCCAAGAAGCAATGCGCATCGTAAGTAAGATCGCACCACCAATAAAGATAGCAAGCGTCGATGTTTCACCCATAGAGCCCTGAATAGTACCCATAAAGGCATCCATCCAAGTAACACCAGAATCAAGAATACTCTGAATACCGCCTTCGTTAGCAAGACCTAAAGGTGTTGCGCCCGATACGCCATCAGCGGCAGTCCAAACTGCGTTACCCGACATTTGAGCTGGGTAAGCGAAGAATAAGAAAGCACGACCGGTCAAGGCTGGGTTCAAGAAGTTTTTACCCGTACCACCAAAGATCTCTTTACCGACAACAACACCAAAGGTAATACCTAAAGCGACCTGCCATAAAGGAATAGACGGAGGAAGAATCAAAGCAAATAGCACAGACGTTACGAAGAAACCTTCGTTAACTTCATGGCCACGTACGGTAGCGAAAAGCACTTCCCAGAAGCCACCAACAAGAAACACAACGGCATAAACAGGGAGGAAGTAAGCGGCACCAAAGACAATATTATCCCAGATACTACCTGCATCGTGGCCAGCACCTAATAACTGAACCAGCATTTCACGCCAGCCTTCAATTAAAGTCGCGTCACCGGCAATTGCCATATTGGCCTGTAGGCCAATGTTGTACATACCAAAGAACATAGCTGGGAAAGTACATACCCAAACTGTGATCATAATGCGTTTCAAATCGATACCGTCACGAACGTGCGCAGTATTATTGGTTACATTTGGCGGAGAATATAAGCCAGTATCCAACGCTTCGTAAAGCGGATACATTTTTTCAAAGCGACCACCCTTCTCGAAGTGAGGAGCTGCGCTATCTAATATAGAACGTAGACCCATTTATCAGCCCTCCTGTTCGATGCGAGTTAAGTTAGTACGCAAGATAGGACCGTATTCATACTTGCCTGGGCAGGTATAAGTACACAAAGCCAAATCTTCTTCGCCTAACTCTAAAGCGCCTAAATTCACAGCCACTTCCATATCTTCAACAATCAAAGCACGCAGCAATTGTGTTGGTAAGATATCTAATGGCATAACACGCTCGTAGGTACCGATTGGAACCATCGCACGCTCACTACCATTGGTAGAGGTGGTGAAATTAAATGCTTTATTTAGGAAGCGAGAGATGTAAATCGGCATAACCGAGAAACGTT
>Ga0105348_1000492_pt1 | contig 29409 bp, 25 predicted proteins | sample EN8Hudsemesocosm_2_FD_83504 | JGI IMG/M metagenome (GOLD analysis project Ga0105348, IMG submission 83504) | Methane-oxidizing microbial communities from mesocosms in the Hudson Canyon - EN8C Hudson Canyon | ecosystem: Environmental > Aquatic > Marine > Cold seeps | place: Hudson Canyon... | reverse complement strand
CGCCACCCGATTTGATTATATCCTTGGTGCGATCGGTAATTTGCATACGAGACTCTTCATCGAGATAAGCCACATCACCGGTTTCAAACCAACCATCTTGGGTAAAGTCACCCTCTAGTTTGTGATAGCCCTGAGTAATAAAAGCACCTTTAACCTGAACCGCGCCCGATGATTTTCCGTCCCAGGGCAACTCATTGCCTTCGTCATCGACAATGCGTAAATCCACCCCAAATATTGGTCGCCCTTGACGTAATAACTTCGTCTCAAACTCAGCGTTTGGAAGCGCTTCGTCTAGAGCCGACATTTTGTTATACGTGCCTAAGGGACTCATTTCTGTCATTCCCCAGGCATGTTCCGTATCGACCTGATGCTTATCTTTGAAGGCTTTAAAGATCGATAAGGGGCACGCCGCACCGCCCACTGTCACACGTTTCAAGCTATCAATAGTTTCGCCACTGCTCTCAAGGTATTGCAGTAAAGCCAACCAGACGGTTGGCACACCGGCTGACATGGTAATTTTTTCATGATTGATTAAAGCAGTGAGCGTTTGGCCATCGGCCATTTTAGGCCCAGGCATAACTATTTTTGCACCGGCCATCGGAGCAGAGTAAACAATACCCCAACCATTAACATGAAACATGGGCACAATGGGCATCACCACATCTTGCCGGGATAAACCAAAAGCATCTGGCAAACTGCTCGCATAACTATGCAACACGGTAGATCGATGGCTGTAAACCACGCCTTTTGGATCCCCTGTTGTACCCGAGGTGTAACACAGTGCTGATGCTGTATTTTCATCCAATTCAGGCCAGTCAAAGTGATCCGACTGCTTGGCAACCAGCGACTCATAACAATGCACGTTACGCAGCGAGGTCTCAGGCATGTACGCTTCAGCCGTCAGCACGACAAAACCTTTCACTTTCGGCATACTTTCTTGCAAGGCTTCCAGCTTAGGTACAAACATCGGATCGATAAATAGCCACTGATCTTCAGCATGATTCACAATGAACTCGATTTGCTCGTCAAATAAACGCGGGTTAATGGTATGACAAACCATACCGGAACAAGATATCGCATAATAAAGTTCAAGGTGACGATAATCATTCCAGGCCATGGTGGCTACGACATCACCTTGTTTCAAACCAAGTGCGTGCAGCGCATTGGCTAACATCCGGGTTCGTTTAAAAGCATCCCTGTAGGTATACCGGTGGTTTGGGTCATCTGAGGTGACCGATACTATTTCCTGATGCGGGTATATTTTATCGGCAAATTTCATTACTGAGGTAATAGTAAGTGCCTGAGTCATCATAGTGGAGAGCATATTCATTCCCTGTTTATTGTTCTAACTGTACTCGTTTTGCAAAACGATCTGATACCAAACATTAAAACCCTGAACGGAGTTGGTTTCAAACATTTTCAGAGCAGTTTCAGTATTTTATGCAAAAAAAAGCCAGCGGATAGCTGGCTTTAATTTTGAGTTCAAATATGGCTTAAATTAACCGACTTCAATTAACTCAACTGAGCCATCTTCATTAATTTCTGCAATATGCCCTTTGGGCTCATCCAAGAAAAAATAAATAAGTGCTAACACGACAGCAGTTGATACCGAGATCCCCCAGAAAAAAGTCTGCGCATCAGTCAAGGAGAAAACCAATAAGAAGCTGGCTGCGCCAACATTGCCATACGCACCGGTCATACCCGCAATCTGGCCAGTCAATCGACGTTTAATCAGTGGCACAACGGCAAAGACCGCACCCGCCCCACCTTGAACGAAAAAGGAGCACGGAATTACCACCAAGAGCACATCTGCAGTTGACCACGTCGAATCCATATAACCCAGCGCGATATAACCAATACTAGAGCCAGCTAATAACACAACTAAAGCCAGCTTTCGTCCCATTAAATCACTAATATACCCCCCCAGCGGACGGGCAAACAGGTTCATCGCCATGAAAGATGAAGCAATCGCCGCCGATTTAGCCAGAGACCACTCAGGAAAAATACTGGTAAAGTGCAAGGCCAGCATTGACACTACGGCCACCTCTGAGCCGAATGTGACCATATAAGCCAAGTCCAACAAGGCCACCTGTTTAAATTTATAGCGGTGCAGTTTAGGCACTTCAATCTTTAGCGCGTCTTTATTGACGTCCCATATTTTGTGCACCTGCTGAGCAAAATAAAGCGCTAGGAATAAGTAGATACCATAGGTAGCAGTCTCGGATAATAGCCCAACACCAGAAGGCGATAAGCGCCAAGTCAAGATACTCAAGGCGATAAACATCGGCGCCGTCATAATAATATATAAAAAGAAATCGCCTTTACTGGTAACTTCCATCGCACCCATTTTTTTGGGCGAAAAATAAGTCGAACCTTTAGGCGTATTGCTAACCAGATTGTAAAACACAAAAGAATAAATGAGCGCCACAATACCACCTGAAGCAACCGCATAACGCCAACCTTCTTCACCGCCGAAAGAAGCCGCCAGCGCAGGCAAGACAAAACCCGCTACCGCTGCACCAAAATTACCCCAACCACCATAAATACCCTGAGCAGTACCCGCTTGCTTAACAGGAAACCATTCAGTGGTCAGTCGAATTCCGATCACAAAGCCTGCGCCCGAGAAACCCAATAAGAAACGCATCAAAGCCAGCTGGTTAAAGTTTTGTGCCGAAGCAAAACCCAGACATAACACCCCGGATATAGCCAGGATTGCTGAGAACATCACTCTCGGACCAAATCGGTCCACTAACATGCCGACGATCGTACGAGCAGGAATGGTTAGCGCAACGTTTAACACCAAGAGCGCTTTTGCTTCTGCCGAACTCAAACCGAAGTACTTCACAATCAATGGCATTAAGGAGGCATGACAAAACCACATAAAGAAAGTAATAAAAAAAGCAATCCAGGTGACATGTAAAATTCTCACCTTCTCTAATTTAAAATTAAAAAACTCTGAGAGATTTGGGCTAGATCCAGCCATAGTTTAGATTCTCTTGGTTAATGCATTATAAGGGTTAAAAAGTCGTTATTACTTAAAAAAGCAAAGACCAAGCCAACCACCATACACCCTTGATATATATAATAAAAATACACAATACAGCAATACTTGAATATTAGTTTACGCAAAAAAAAACCATAACGCACCATTACAGTGCTTTTTATCCAAGATATTTAAGCAAGCTTCTTAAATGATCACGCCAAGCTCAACAAAGAGCTCATTCGCGCCCAGTTCTCAATACGGTTCCACACAACGCTATTCAAAATAAGCTTTGGTATTGTCATGTACCTTATCTGATGCCAACAACTCATCCAGTGACCACCAGCGCTGATCTGAATGCTGATCATCCAAACGAGCATCAAATTCATCATGTAACACAAGCTCATAACCCAAGACCACATAGTGCGTGTTAACACTTGCGTCATTTAAGAAATTGTCACCATAGATATGCTCGTAGGCTCCCAACAAACGCGCCTTGGAATAATCAATATCCAATACTAATTCATCCCGGCATAAGCGTTCAAAAGTACTTTTTAAGCGCTCATTCTTTCTCACTCTGCCGCCTGGCACAAACCAATAACCTTGAGCCGGTTTATTATTCCGCAAGCCTAGTAATATCTGCCCTTTTGAGTTTCTGATAATGAGATCAATCGAGACTAAGGGCGTCGCAGCAATCACCTTCAAAAAATCCTGATCATTTAACACTGTACACTTCTCCCTTTACCCGACTCTCTCGAGTATTGCGCTAAAAAATAAGACCTTACTCAGATTCGGATAATAAGTACAAGTTAGTTGCATTTTATAGTATTATTGCCGCCCAATTTTTAACCAGCCCAGACAGAGATAACGAATGCAACTATCTTCCCTTACCGCAGTTTCCCCTATTGATGGCCGTTATGGTTCTAAAGTGACCGAATTACGTGAAATATTCAGCGAATTCGGACTAATCAAATTCAGAGTTGAAGTTGAGGTACGCTGGTTACAAGCACTAGCCGCACATCCTGAAGTTGTTGAGTTAAAAGCATTCTCTGCAGATGCTCTTGCATTCTTGGATAGCATTGTCAGTGAGTTTTCACTTGAAGATGCCGAGCGTGTTAAAGAAATTGAACGCACAACCAACCACGATGTAAAAGCGGTTGAGTATTTGCTGAAAGAAAAGTTTGCTGCTGCGAAAGATAAATTCCCTGATTTAGACAAAGACTCTGAGTTTGTTCATTTTGCCTGCACCTCTGAAGATATCAACAACCTGTCTCATGGTTTGATTCTTTCAAACGGTTTAAAGAAGAGTTTGCTTCCGAACATGCAAGCGGTGGTCGACAAGCTAGAAGAGCTGGCACTTGAATATGCAGAAATTCCAATGCTTTGCCGCACCCATGGTCAAACAGCCTCACCTTCGACTATGGGGAAAGAGTTTGCTAACGTGGTCGCACGCCTTAGACGTCAACTCGCACAAATTGAAAAAGTAGAAATATTAGGTAAGATGAATGGCGCCGTCGGTAACTACAATGCTCACCTTTCTGCCTACCCAAACATTGATTGGGCAGCGAATGCCAAGAGTTTCATCGAAGGCCTGGGTTTAACCTTCAACCCTTATACCACACAGATCGAACCACACGATTATATTGCCGAGTTGTTCGATGCAATTGCACGCTTCAATACCATACTGATCGATTTAGACCGTGATATCTGGGCTTACATTTCTCTCGGATTTTTCAAGCAGAAAACCATCGCAGGTGAAGTCGGTTCTTCTACTATGCCACATAAAGTTAACCCGATTGACTTCGAAAACTCAGAAGGCAACTTAGGTTTAGCCAATGCCATCATTGGCCACCTGGCGGAGAAACTACCCATCTCTCGCTGGCAGCGTGATTTAACTGACTCAACCGTCTTGCGTAATTTGGGTGTTGGCCTTGCGCACAGTGTTATCGCTTATCAAGCAACACTAAAAGGTTTGAAGAAGTTAGAAATCAACCCGGCTAAATTATTAGCTGATTTAGATAATGCCTGGGAAATCATGGCTGAACCGATTCAGACGGTTATGCGTCGTTACAACGTTGAGCAGCCTTATGAGAAGCTGAAAGCCTTAACGCGTGGCAACGTCATGAATCAGGAAACCATTCAAGAATTTGTGTCGACACTGGATATTCCAGATGATGCCAAAGTGGGTTTATTAAAGCTGACACCGGCGAGTTACATCGGTAACGCGATTGCACAAGCGAAAGCAATCAAGAGCTAAACGGCTGTAGCATACAATTAAGAAGGGGTCATGATCTTAGGGTCTGGCTCCTTTTTGGTTTCAAGCCAAGAACATCTAAAAATAATGGATCCCCGTGCGCGAGGATGACAAAAATAATTGAGCACCCTCAACATGAGCAAGCAAGCCAAACTCGAAGTCTTAGGTGGTATCACCGCAGAGCAGTTCATCAATGAATACTGGCAAAAGAAGCCTTTACTTATTCGCCAGGCTTTTCCTGATTTCCAATGCCCGATCTCAGCGGATGAATTAGCCGGGCTAGCGATGGAAGAAGAAGTCGAAGCGCGTATCGTTCGCGAACACAGTGACGACGGCCCTTGGCAGCCTTTAAACGGTCCTTTTGATGAAGGCGACTTTGCACAACTACCCAAAACCCATTGGACGCTTTTGATTCAGCAGCTCGATGCCTGGGAACCCGAAATAAGCGATTTGAAGCAACATTTCAACTTCATCCCAAACTGGCGCTTCGATGACATCATGGCATCTTATGCACCTGAAGGCGGTAGTGTTGGCCCTCATTACGACCAATACGATGTATTCCTGCTACAAGCCGAAGGTAGACGCCATTGGCGAACAGGACAAAGATGTGACGAACACTCCCCCAGAGTCGAAGGCACGCCTTTAAGAATACTCCGTGATTTTGAAGAAAGTGGTAATTGGATACTCGAACCCGGCGACATGCTCTACCTTCCACCCAATATTGCGCATTATGGGGTCGCGCTAGCTCCTGACGATGAGTTTGGTCAGTGCATCACCTTATCGATAGGTTATAAAGCTCCGACGCATACGCAAGTTGTGAGTCACTTTACCGACTATTTGCTTGAACAGGTGAAAACAAGCAGCATTTATGAAGATGCAGATTTAACACTGCCGACACATCAAGGTGAAATACCTGACGCCGCCTTTGAAAAAGTTAAAAAAATCCTCGATCAATACAGCCAGAACCCTGAGCATTTACATCGCTGGTTTGGTGAATTTACGACCGAGCTGAAAAATGAGCACAGCCTAGAAGCGCTGGAAGAGACACTAACAGAAGATGATTTTAATGCCCTGATTGCCGAAGATGCCTTCATCTCGGCCAATGAAGGTTCCAGGTTCGCCTATTCGCTGAGCCAGCAGGGTTTACTGCTTTTTGTCGACGGTCAATCAATTGCGCTACAAGCAACGGCCCTAAAGTTCGTGCAGCGTTTATGTGAAATGAAAGCGACCCCAATCACGCAATTATTGACACTTTCAAATGACCCCCAGTGTGGACAAGTCACCCTGAATTTACTCAATCAAGGCAATTTATATTTCGGCAATTAATACCTTACATTGATCGAGAGGCTGGGCAGTATAAAACTTGTATAAGCTTATTTGGCCAGCCTCTACTCGATATATTGGATACCCTAGTCCTCTGGGTTTTCTACTTTGATCTTGGGTAAATTTGTCCAGGCAATGACATTTAACACCATGCCCACGGAACAGAAAAAGAAAGCAGACGCCGCAAAACTCGCCACATACACCTTGGTAAGCTCATCGTGATAGATGGCTAACACCAAACCACTTAAAACAGCACAGACAAAACAGAAAATACTCAATACCGAAGATAGTTTTTGCAGGAAGTGCTTATCGGAGTTTACTTGCATTGATGCTTATCTACCTCTTCAAACGAAATCTAATTGCTGAACAACTGCCACTGATTTTTAAAAAACAGCCCATTGAAAAACAGTCCAACGGAACACGGCCACTGACATAGTTTGCCATTCTATCCTGATAGAGAGACGAGCCTGCTTGATATTGATCAAACGAGCGCATAATAAGCAGCCCTCCACACGACAGACCATAATTCTTGCTGTCAGTGTGATTGCAAGAGTGGAAATTAAAAATACTGAAAACTCTTAGCGAAATGCGGGCAAGCTCTATTAATCGTCATTAGTAGATCAAAAGTGTTCAAAAAACATACTAAAGCCTATAGACCCAGTTATTCAATTTGTTTATATTTGTTTCATATTGTTTTTTTAACGGGTGTTTATGTCTTCTATCAAAATTAACCAGTACAAAAAGGGTGCATTACCCAAAGAAATAGCCTCTGAGTTAAGCCTGCTCAGCCCCACACCCCTGCGCGAACTAACGACAGACATAAAGGGCGACAGTAATACCGAGCAATACTATTTCACGCTGGCAAAAGACAATATGCTACTAGGTTTTGCCTTATTAGACGTCAATCAGGCGACGGCACGCATTCCAACACTGTTTATACTTAAGCCTTACAGAAGCAAAACCCTTGGCCAACACTTGGTACTGCATTTACTCACAAAAGCGGTTAAACATGGCTGCCAGAAGGTCACGATTGAATGTGAAGAATCATTTATAAGTTTTGCCACCCAACTTGGATTTGTGGTGACATCGAGGCCGACAAACAACAGCCGTTCGCCTTTATTTAGCCTTGAAAATCCATGCCCTGAGTATTTCCTATCAGTTTATAAAGAGCGCCTATCAGAGAGCCAAAACAAAAAGCCCGCTATCAAGAATTCTTTGGTATTAGCTGAAGACCAGAAGCTTTATCACTTTCATGATGAAACAGAATATGTCGCCCTGCATCGTAATATGCTGCCTCAAGCGCAAAGAAGAATCTGGCTGACCTGTGAACACATCAACTCACCGGTACTCAATAGTGAATTCTTTAACCAGTCCGTTATACAACTGGTAAAGCATAATTCGCAGGCAGAAATACGCATACTATTATTAGACGGTAAGACTGGCGCAGGTTATTTCAATCCGGTTATCAATCTAGCCCAACGTTTGAGCAGTTATATTGAGATTCGCTCATTACAGGGCCATGGCAAAGTCAATGATATGGTGACGGCTGTAGATTTCACGGCGGGTATATATCGCAAGAATTTAAGCAGCCATACAGGCTTTGCTACCTATAACAACAATCTAATTGCGCAACGCCTACATGATAACTACGAGAAACATTGGCAGTTTTCTAGACCGTCTTTGGAAACCAGACGCTTAAGTATCTAATTGAGACCTAAATAAAAAATCTGGATTCATGTCACCATGAAACCAGATTCGTTTAATCAAAAAACTACTTGCGAACACCTTCGACATTGAGCTCAAGCTGAACGTGTGTTGAGGCAGGCCCCAAATTATACATAATCCCATAGTCTGCTAGTTTCAAACTGGTAGTCCCGGTAAAACCGGCACGATAACCACCCCAAGGGTCATTGCCCTCACCTAACTTTTCAACCGGAAAGCTGATCGACTTCGTGACGCCGTGCAAAGTAAAGTTGCCGCTCACGACAGCATGTGTCGCATCTTTCACCTCAAAAGCAGTACTTTTGAAACTCGCTTCGGGAAATTCTTTCACCGCCAAAAAGTCATCGCCTTTTAAATGCTTATCACGCTCTGCATGGTTTGAGTCGATACTGGTGGTATCAATCATCACATTGATAGATGATTTCTCAGGGCTCGCTGGATCATAAGAAAAGTCGCCGCCAAAGGTGTTAAAACGACCCGTTAACCAGCTATAACCCAAGTGTTTGATCTTGAATTGAATAGAGGCATGCGCGCCCTTGGTATCAATTTGATAATCTGCTGCCTGGGCAAGTGAGGTAAATGAAGCCGCTACGGCCAAGGCACTTGCTAATATTACTTTTCTCATATCTAACTCCGAATCAAGAGAGGTGTTTAATCAATTTGTGGTAAGTACATTCAATAGTAAATACATTTAGTAGTAAGTACATTTAATTAATAGTAAGTACATTTAATGGTAAGTAATTTTAATGATAAGTACTTTAGCCCTTGTTTGTCTCATCTGGGCTTAAGCATTCGCATAAGTATATTGTCTTTATTTATCAGCTGATGTTTGATGGCAGCCAAAGCATGCACGGCCACCATCGCCATTAAAGCCCACGCTAAATAAAAATGGATGTCTCCGGCCACGTCTTCCTGTTTATCTATAAAGGCAGGTATAGCGGGAACGGTGAATAAGTCAAATACAGCAATTCCCCGTCCATCCGCTGTTGAGATCAGATAACCGCTCATCATCAACAGTAGCAACATTAAATATAAAGCCAGGTGCATCCAATGCGCGGCCAGGTGTTCAAAACGTTCAAATGCAGTTTTCGCCTCCGGCATGGCAGGGTTAACATTCATCAAACGCCAAATAAACCGTAAACACCAGAGCATAAAAACACTTACACCGATGCTCTTATGTAAGTCTAAAGAGCCCTTATACCAGGCATCGTAGTAGGTCAGCTCAACCATGTAGAGCCCCAAGCCAAACAAGAAAAAGATCACCAAAGCCATCAGCCAATGAAGCACAATGGCGACCCAACCATAAGATACCTGGGTATTTTTAAGGTTTAGTTTTTTCATCTACCTGCTTAGCCTCCTGGTTCATTCTGTGGCATTGTGTATTACCTATGTAGCTAATGTACGCTCAAACACATTGTTTAAAAATACCCAATTAAGTAAAATAGTTCTGCATATTTGCAGACTAAATATCAATACAACACATATACACACGAGTGTTACAAACCGGGGAAGCACAATGCGTGACGCAAATTGGGAAGACTTTCGAATCGCACTCAAGCTCGCCCAATTTGGCACGCTGACAAAAGCGGGTAAAGAGCTGAACATGAACCATACAACGGTGCTAAGGCATATCAACCAGCTCGAAGAAGCGCTAAACCTGAAACTTTTCATTCGCCACCAGCGCGGTTACCAATTAAGCGAAGCCGGTAAAATCCTGCTTGAAGAAGTTCCCCGCATAGATGAGCAATTTACCCGCTTAATTAACCAACTCGGCAACATTGAACAAAATACCCAAGGCCATCTTAGAATTACCACCTTGAGTGATTATTCATCTATATTGAATCCGGCCTTGAAAGCCTTCCGTGATAGTTTCCCGAAAATACGCATCCACATCATTGCCACCGAAGAGGTCATCCCGGTTGAGTCAGGCTCGGTACATGTATCGCTTCGCGCTGGCCGACAACCTACCGGGCCAGATATGATCGTTAAAAAGCTCATGCCCCTGAATATGGGCTACTACGCCTCAAACGAATACATCGAAAAATATGGCATCCCGAAACACCCAGACGACTATAATCAACACCTATGGGCCATGCCCAGCGGCGACAAGCACCATATTCCCTTTATTAAGTCATTGCTTATACATTTGAAAAATGAGCAGATTATTTATCAAAGCAACCACTTCCCCGACCTGCATGCGGTGGTTGCCGAAGGCATGGCCATTGGGCCGATGGCGGAACATCACGCTGAAAAATACCCGCACATAAAACGCTTACCGATTGAAGTCGATCAGGAAGAAGAAATGCTCTGGTTTGTGTATCACAAAGATTTGAAAAACAGCACCAGGATAAAAGCACTCTATGCATTTTTATCCAAGTCGATAAGTAAGTAAGGTTTCGATGGGGTCAGGTTCGAATGACACCTGAGTGAAAACAATAAAATACTTTAAACATGTAGGTCGGAATTTATTCCGACAATCAGTTTGAAGTCCCACCAGATAAAGCGCGCCAGCCATATTAATTAATTTGTAATTCTGAGTTAATACGCGAATCAGCGTCGGAATAAATTCCGACCTTGTATGTTTACCTTAATGAACTCAATAGAGCCAGTCGCTATTGATTCCCTGAGTGCTCATAAATGGTATCCAGGCTTAAATGTGGTTTGGTATAGTAATCTTCCACACAGCGGCTAACCAGCGGGCTTCGAAGGCGCTCACCTAAGGCAGCCACCTCAGCCCTAGCCATCCAATGAGCGGCAATAATGTCTTTATCCAGCTTAGTGGTGAGCCGTTCAATGGCTTCAGCTGCAAAGCAAAAGCGGTAGTAGGTGACGCCATTTTGGGGCGCCTGATAGGTATAAATTCCCAGAAAGCTCTTTAGTTCGACTTGCCAACCGGTTTCTTCCAGCGTTTCTCGAATGGCCGCCTCAAAGATGGTTTCGCCTTCTTCAATATGTCCAGCGGGTTGATTAAAGACCTGTTTATTATGAGATAACTCTTCAACAAGCAACAGCTTGCCATCTTGTTCCACAATGGTGGCTACGGTTGCGTGGGGTGCCCAAGTCATTCTGAATGCGTCCTTAGTTTTTTATTGCCTGTATTCTAAGTGAGAATACAGGCAATAGGGAAGCAAGAGCTAACTAATTATCGCAGCTTAGCAACATCAATAATGCCCGCGGCAATCTCTTTGAATTTACTCTCCTCTACAAAATGGCCCGCATCGGGGAAGGTTTGAATATTTCCCTTTAGCTGCGGTAAGGCTTCGCACCACTGCTCTTGTACTTCAGGTCGAGCAATCGGGTCCCATTCGCCAAAAAATGCTCTTATACCAATATTTTGCCCTTCTGGCCCCCAGCGTATGGGTAGGTTTTTCTGGATATTTTTGTAAAACTGGTGGTTAGTCTGCACGCCATGCGTTGCATCATGATAACGATAACCATGCCCCCAGACCTTAGTTTGTTTCACATTCCGCTTTGAACTCAGTGCATTCATACGTGTTGAAAACATGTCTCGATAGAGACCCTCGTCCGGCGTTAACTTACCTCTGAATGAACGCCAGATAAAGTCTGCACTACGTTGAAGAAAAGCGCGCTGCCCAACACCTGAAAACATCACCAAAGGCGGTATATGCTTCCATAGCTGCCAGGGAATGCGATAACCAAAACTATTCCAGTTCAAACATTTAAAAGGGAAACGAGTATAATTAAGGCCTTGAAGCGGAATGGGAAATACAGTGGTATTCATCAGCACGATATTACTCACTCTTTCAGCCTGATCGATAAATGCGCCAATTCCAATCGCCCCGCCCCAGTCATGAATCACCAAGGTGACATTTTTAATGTCCAGGTAGGCGATCAATTGCGAAAGGTTTTGCGCATGGTGCATATCAACCATTTCAAAACTGGCCTGATCGGATAAACCAAACCCGATATGATCCATCGCGATAATACGACATGGCCGCTTAGCATGACTCACCAGCTCATCGCGCGTATGCGAAAAGGTGTATGAAGATTCAGGGTTACCATGAATAAAACAGACTACAGGAATATCTTCATCTTCTACGGACTCACCAAGGGTAAAGTCGTAATAAAATAACTTCTTCCCCTTGTCGACACCTTCAGGTACCAAGAACCAGTTTTCCGAACCATTCTGGTAATAATCTTCAGGAATCTGCTTAAGCGGACTGTTGCCGATATATTTTTCTACGCTTGTTTTAGTCATACTCTTTATCTCATCGTCCACGTATTGGTTTCATTCAACCAAAGCGGCTTGCTGAACTTTAGTGTATTCTCTTTCAAAGACCGGTTTAAGAATCATATCTGCCGCTTTCTCGGCCATCGCGATAATAGGCGCGTTGGTGTTACCACTTATCAGCGAGGGTATTACTGAGCCATCAACAATACGTAACTGATTAATGCCATGTACTTTCAGCTCGCTATCGACCACAGCCATTGAGTCATTCCCCATCTTGCAGGTGCCAACCGGGTGATAAACCAAACCCAAGCGGTCTTTGCACTTTTGCAATAAGGCTTCATCCGACTCTACATTTTCACCAGGGTGTATTTCTTCGCCTCGGTGTTCATCAAAAGCGGCGCCGGCCAATATCTTACGGGCAACACGTATACCATTAACTAATACTTTGGCATCGGCTGGATCGGAGAAGAAGTTAAAATCTATTTTGATAGGCTCTCTCGGGTTAGCCGACTTCAAACTGAGTTTACCGCGACTTTTAGGGCGCAACACACAGACATGCAAAGAGTAGCCATGACCTGATAATAAGCCCAAATCACGACCACAATCATCAAACAAAAGCGGCACAAAATGCAGCTGAATATCAGGCACCTCGACTTCAGGGCTCGATTTCAGAAAACCTCCGGCTTGTGTAATCGAATTAGCCAAATTACCTTTTTTCGAGGTGAGGTATTTAAGGGTGTCTGGCAGCATTTTTAGCAAGCCACCCGGACTGGTGGAAAAACCATCTTTCTTTTTACTCTTCACTAAGACACAGGCATCGACATGTTCTTGTAGATTTTTCCCAACACCCGGCAGATCGTGCACAACATCGATACCGTGCTGCTGCAACTCTTCCTTAGCACCAATACCAGAGAGCATGAGCGTTTGTGGTGAATTAAACGAGCCACCACATAAGATAACTTCTTTAAGCGCCTTAACAATATGTTTCTCGCCTTGCTGGGTAAACTCGACACCTTGAGCCGTTTTACCCTCAAAGAGGATGCGATCCACAAAGGCTTCGCATTCAACAAATAAGTTAGGCCGTTTCATAGCAGGCTTTAGGTAAGCACGCGAGACTCCACAACGTTGGCCGTCTTTAATGGTAAATTGGTAATAACCCGAGCCTTCAAATTGAGGGCCATTAAAATCGTCCGTTAAGGGGAAACCAGCTTGTTTGCTTGCCTTTAAAAACAAGTCATTCAGAAGATAAGTATTGTCGGTATTAGATACATAAAGCGGGCCCTTATCGCCATGATAAGCATCGCCACCACGCTCATTACTCTCTGACTTTTTAAAGTAAGGCAACATCTGATCAAAGCCCCAACCGGGGTTGCCTTGTGCTTCCCAAGCGTCATAATCTGAGCGGTGGCCACGAATATAAACCATGGCATTCACCGCGCTACTACCCCCAAGGGTTTTTCCGCGTGGACAAAACAGGCTTTGCCCATGTCGAATATCCGCAACGGGTTCAGACTCATAACGCCAGTTATATTTTTTACTATACATAAAGTAAGCGAAGGCACCGGGAATATTGATCATCGGGCTCTTATCACGCGGCCCCGCTTCCAGAACCAAGACTGAATTATTCGGGTCTTGAGATAAGCGATTCGCGAGTACACTTCCCGCAGAGCCCGCGCCGACAATGACATAATCAAAACTCAATGTACTCATAATGCTTACCTTTTGTTGTTGGAATTGTTTGAACTAGCGAATCTGCCCGCCCTGATCCGGTAGAACTAACACGGTCCGGCAAATGATGTCACCACAGTCTAGCGTTGGGGGCTCGCGTAGGACATGTTGAAAAAGGATGAAATGTTTGTTAATTTCGGACACAGCTATAAAATGACATGATAATAAATAGGCGCAATTATGAGTACCCGTCATTCGATTATCGGACTACTTGAGATCTTGAAGTGGATGGAGCAACAAGGTTATGCCAAACAAGCCCTATTGCAAAATACCCAGATTGAAAGCGCGCGTTTGAGTGACCCTAAAGCCACGGTATTACCTAAAGAAGAACTGTGTTTCTACCGCAATTTGCTGCGCGTCTCTGAAAAACCGAGCATTGTGCTCGAAGCCGGTTTTAATCTTAAACTAGCCACTTACGGCATCTGGGGGCTCGCGCTGATTAGTAGCCCAACCGTCGAGAAAGCCATCGAATTGGGCATACAGTTTGTCGACTTTACCTACACTTATAATGACATCAGTTTTTTTACAGAAGCGCGCCAGGCAGGCATTCGCATCACGAAACTAAGTAATCCTGAGCCAGAACTAGGTGACTTGGCACAACCAATGATCGAACGAGATGTATCGGCCACCTTTGTTTTACTACAAGCCTTATTGCAGCAAGATAAGCCGGTAGAAGCAATACACTTTGCTTGGAAAAAGACATCAGTAGGTGACGACTATGCGCGCTTATTTGGCTGCCCGGTTCACTTTGATCAAGCCTTCACCGAATTACGCTTCCCCAAAGATTGCCTGAGTTATGAGTTATCCCAGCATAATGTTTTGGCTATGCAGTTATGTAAGGAGCAGCTAGAGCAAACCCGCCCTCAGTTAAACGTTGAGGAAAGTATCGTCGATAAAGTACAGCTCTACCTGTCGAGTACGCCTTTATATCGAGTCACCATGGAAGAATGTGCTCAAGGCCTAAATATAAGCTCACGTACCCTGCGTCGAAAGCTCGATGAAGAAAGCCACTCCTATCAGGCTATACTGGACGAGTTTCGTTACCTTTTATCGGATAAATACCTCAACGATACCCGTATGACACTAGAAGAAATTGCCGAGCGTTTAGGTTACAGCGATGCCGCTAATTTCAGCCATGCCTATAAACGCTGGGCCGGCTCTGCGCCACGAAAATCTTAAGGCGTTTCAATACATTCCTATATAATTATCAGACTCGATTGTACTTCAGCTGTGAACTTATAGGGTGCGCCGTGCGCACCGCTGAAGCCACTATCTCTGCCTCATAAACGTAATGATTCGTTACTCTCACTTCAAAATCGGACGTATCGTTTCATTACTTAACTCTTTATAAAACCCACTAATACCCATATATATCAACACCTTAAAAAGTTGGCACAGTCTTCGCTATATCTAAAGTGAATTTATCAAACACTTACTTTATACAAATTAACGATAGCGAGACATACGATGAAAAACTTCAACACTAAAAACCAAAACGCTCTAACAGCAACAATCGGCTCTTTACTTGTTTCAGGCCTGGCATTTACTACCTCGGCTCAAGCAGATAGCAATCCATTTGCGGCGACCGAATTATCAAGCGGTTACATGGTTGTTGCTGAGGGTTCATGCGGTGAAGGTAAATGTGGTGCGAATGCCGCATTGAAAGAAAAAAAGTCTGAAGGTTCATGTGGCGAAGGTAAGTGTGGTGGCGATAAAAAAGCCAGCAATAAAACCACTGAAGGCTCATGTGGTGAAGGTAAATGTGGAGGCGATAAAAAGGCCAGCAATAAAACGACCGAAGGCTCATGTGGTGAAGGCAAATGTGGCGGCGATAAAAAGGCCAGCAACAAAACTTCTGAAGGCGCATGTGGTGAAGGCAAATGTGGTGGTAAAGCATAAGCAAAGTGCTTAAAGACTGACCATTGGAAGGTGGTGATACGCACCACCTCCAATATACCCGCACGATGAGTCATTCAGGAGAAAATATGAGCATTTCAACCAACATTCAAGGTGCAGGTTTAGGTTTACGCCGTTCACTACTGCCCGAAGTAAGTGGCCAGGAAGTCAGCAAGCTAGCCCCTAAGGCCATGGATTTTTTTGAAGTGGCACCCGAAAACTGGATTGGTGTGGGAGGCCGCTTAGGTCGCCAGCTGCGTGAGATAAGCGAACAAACAACGGTGATTGCTCATGGTTTGTCGCTATCGGTAGGCGGTACTGCACCACTAAACACTAATTTAGTCACCGACATTAAGCGCTTTTTGAATGAACACAATATGCCTATCTACAGTGAGCATTTGAGCTACTCTGCCGATGATGGCCAGCTTTACGACTTACTGCCACTGCCCTTCACGCAAGAAGCCGTGAAACATGTATCGGCTCGCATTCGTCAGGTGCAGGACATGCTCGAGCGTCGTATCGCGATCGAAAACATCTCTTATTATCTGACGCCCGGCATCAACGGCAGCGATGAAAACATGAGCGAAGTCGAGTTCATTAATGCAGTGCTAAAAGAAGCAGATTGCGACCTGCTCTTAGATGTAAATAACGTTTATGTGAATAGCCAGAACCACCATTATGACCCGCTGGAATTTTTAGCAAAACTTGAAGCCAAGCATGTGTCTTACTTTCATGTTGCGGGGCATTATAAAGAAGAAGACGGCATGATTATCGATACCCATGGTGCAGACGTGATCGACCCGGTTTGGGCCTTACTCGATACCGCTTATCAGCGTTTTGGCACGCTGCCGACTTTGTTAGAAAGAGACTTCAACCTACCTGCACTGTCTGAGTTGAATAAAGAGCTAGACATTATTAAGACCCTACAGAGAAAACACACGCAATCAGGCAGGTTAGTCGCATGAGCCATTCAGCATTAGAAACAACACGCTCTTTAGCGCCCTCTTTAGCCGAGCAGCCCTCTCTAGCAGAACATCAACGCACCATGGGTTTGCACCTTCGAGATCCTGACAATGCACCGGCCCCTGATAATTTAGATGCGCGCCGCTTAGGCATTTATCGCGAATTGGTATTCAACAATATCGAGAGCCAACTCTCGGCTGCGTTCCCGGTGATTAACAGTATTTTATCGACGCAAACGTGGCAGGCCTTAGTGCGTGAATTTCTGCGTAACTATCGGGCACAAACCCCTTACTTCACCCAGCTCTCAGCTGAATTTGTCGATTTTCTGGCAAACCGAGAGCTTGATAAACTGTCAAATAAAGACCTTGATAAGAGCCTGCCTGCATTTCTGCTTGAGCTAGCGCATTACGAACGCGTCGAGTTAGACATTTTCATGATGGACAAAACTGAAGATGAAATTTCAGCTGTCGCGCAGACCAAGGTAGAGATCTCAAATATCGACTTATTAAACAAGCCACTTCGCTTGACCAGTACCACCCAGCTTTTGGCTTATGCCTACCCGGTGCACAAAGTCAGCCCTAATTTTTTGCCTGAACACGCCCCTGCACAGCCGACCTTATTATTATTGTTTCAGGATGACGAACAAGAGGTACGTTTCTTCGAACTTCAGCCCTTGGCTTATCAAGTACTGAGCAAGCTATCCGACGGTCAAGCCATCAAGGGTTTAACGCTATTAGGCAGCATTGCCAAAGACATTAAGCTCGAAGTTTCCGAAACTTTCCTGCAACAAGGCCTGGCTTTATTAGCACAACTTAATGCGCTAAATGTATTTGTATCGACGCAGCCATAAACACCTAACAGAAGAGTATTTACGAATGATAAAACTAATGAACCACATTCAAGACCTATTCGAGCACAGTAAAAAACTAGATTTTATCGCGCCCTTATTGCTGCGTATTTATCTGGTACCCATATTCTGGATGGCGGGCACACAGAAGCTCAGCCACTTTGAAAATACCGTAAACTGGTTTGGCAATACTGACTGGGGTTTGGGCCTACCCTTTCCCTGGTTGATGGCGGCATTAGCCGTGGCGGCAGAATTAGGCGGGGCCATTTTATTAGCCCTCGGCTTAGCGACACGCTGGGTGTCGATTCCGATGATGTTTACCATGCTCGTCGCGGCAGTTTCTGTACACTGGCAAAATGGTTGGTTAGCGATTTCAACGGGCTCTGGACTATTCGCAACGGAGCGTACTGTTGCAGCAATTGATAAGCTCGACCGGGTTAAGAGCATCCTCCAAGAGCACGGTAATTATGATTGGTTAACTGAAAACGGCAGTGTGGCTATTCTGAATAATGGCATCGAGTTCTCAGCGACCTACTTCATCATGCTGCTAACTTTATGCTTTATAGGGGCTGGCCGCTATGTAAGCGCTGACTTTTGGATAGCCAAACGGTTTCGACAGATGCACGTTTGATAAAACATGTCATACCACGAGGTCTTAAAATACGTGGATTGCCGATTTAAACACCTCGGGAATGACGAAAAAGGTGTCATGCCAGTAGCCTCCACCATTGTCATACCGGTAGTCTCCACCACTGTCATACCGGTAGTCTCTTGAGCCGGTATCCAGAGGTTTTACCACGGGGTAACGGCAGAGGTGGATTCCCGCTCAAGACACTGCGGGAATGACGTGGGTGGAAACCCTGGGAATAACAAGGGTGGTAACCCAGGGAATAACAAGGGTGGTAACCCAGGGAATAACAAGGGTGGTCACCCCGGGAATGACAAATCATTTTCAATAAAATTAATGCTTAATCTAAAGCGTACTATTTAACAAAAACCCTGGTAATCCTCATGTCAGAGACTCGTGTTTTCAATTTGAAGCAGTATAATCTTGAGGATAAACTTATTCATGTTACCCCCCCTTTTACCTCTTCATGGGCTGAAGATCTGATGACAACAAACCACACCAAGACCACTGAGCAGCCAGTCATTTCCAGCCTCAACCAGGAAAAGGCCATTGCGGCCTTAGCAGCCCTGAGCTATCGCACCGGCGAGTTGGATGACTACCTGAAACAAATATGCCAGTCAGTATTAGATGTATTGGGAGATGGTGCCGCCGCAGTTACCTTATACCGAAATGGCAAAAAGAATGTTATCGCGCGGGTACCGCATAGCCCTAAGGTTGGGGTGCCTTTGGATATACATGGTCAATTATCAACCTTTGTAGTCGAGAGTGGCAAAGTATTAAATGTCGCCGATGCCCATGAAACGCCTCAATACGGAAACCCTCCTGCCGGTTTTTGTTCTTACTTGGGTATTCCCTTAAAACTGCCCGACGGCCAAGTGGTCGGCACTTTGTGTTATTTCGATAAATCAAAACGTGACTACAGCCTTCAAGACGAACAAGTCGCGAGCTTGTTCGCCGAACGCATTGCCATTGCCTTGGATAACTACGAGCTGTTTCTGCAACTCAAAAGCCATTCAGAAAACCTTGAGGCTTTGGTTGAAGCGCGCACCGAGGAATTACTCGCGACACAAAAAGCTTTGCTACAAAAAGAAAAACTGGCTGCGATTGGTGAGTTTGCCAGCCACCTGACCCATGAAATTCGCAACCCTTTAGCGACCATAAAACTCGCCCTGGAATATTTTGAGCGCCTAAACGATGCCCGTGGGGCAAAACGCGCCACGTTGGCAGGTTCTGAGATAACCCGGCTGGAACGTATGCTCAATGAAGTACTGAGTTATGCGCGGCCGATTGAGCTCAGCACGCAGCCCCTTAAACTGAGTGATTTTCTTGACGATTTTATCTCTACTAACGATGCTATGTTAGACGCTAAACAGCAACAGTTTCACGTCGACAAACAAGCGCTGCCGACGGTATTGGCCGATAGAGATAAGCTCAACCAGATATTACTTAATTTGGCACGTAACGCCTGTGAAGCGGAAGAAGCGACACACCCCATTACCTGGACCCTGTGTGAATCAGACCATTTCGCCAAACTCAGCATTCACAATATGGGCGAATTCATTCCCGCCGATAAACTTGCCACCATTAGCGAGGCCTTTGTCAGCACCAAAACCCGAGGCACCGGGCTCGGACTGGCGATTGTTAAAAACTTGCTTAGCGCCCAACAAGGCAAGCTTGAAATACAATCCAATGCCGAAGATGGCACCCTCATTTCCATCTATCTGCCTTTAGTTAACGCTTTAAACAGAGCAGAAGAAGGAACCCTCTCATGAATGCGCGCATACTAATTCTGGAGGATGAACAAGCCCTCGCCCAAATGCTGATGATGCATTTTGAAGACGAAGGTCATGAGGTATTTCATGCCAGTAATTTGAAACAAGCACGCGAGCTGGCGCCACAACATCAACCCGATTTAATCTTGATGGATCAGGGTTTGCCCGATGGCAAGGGTTACGACTTATTGTGCGAGTTCAAAGCACAAAACATCGATGCGATTATGGTGATGATGACCGCCGAGCATGATCTGGAGCTGGCCATTGCCGCGATCAAAGCCGGTGCTTTTGACTTTATTCACAAACCGATTAAAACCGATGAACTCAACCATACCGTCAAGCGCGCACTGGAACACCAGCAGCTTTCACGTCAGGTAGAAGTATTGAGCACCACCAACGAACCGGCAGTCACTGAACCGCGCTTGCTTGGAAAAAGCCAGGCGATGCTGAATATCAGCAAAGAAATCGCGCTGGTCTCAGACAGTAATACCCGTGTATTGATCACCGGCGAAAGCGGTACAGGAAAAGAGTTGATCGCCCATGCCATTCATTTTCATAGCCAACGTCCCGGCCCGTTTATGGCCATTAACTGCGCAGCTTTGGTCGATAATTTATTAGAAAGCGAGTTATTCGGACACGAACGTGGTGCGTTTACCGGCGCCAATGATCGCAAGCCGGGCAAGTTTGAACTGGCTGATAACGGCACCCTGTTTTTGGATGAAATTGGCGAGATGGCCCTGCCCTTACAAGCCAAATTATTACGGGTATTGCAAGAAGGTACCTTTGAGCGCATTGGCGGTAGCCAACAACTTTACAGCAATGCCCGCGTCGTCGCGGCGACCAATCGCATCCTGCCAAATGAAATAGAACAAGGCAACTTCCGCGAAGACTTGTACTACCGACTCAATGCCATGGAAATCAAACTGCCGCCCTTAAGAGAGCGCAGTGAGGATATCCCCAGTTTAATTGAAGGTTTGCTGGAGCGCATTTGTCGCTCAGAGGGCAAAGACTTACTACAAATCACGCCCTCAGCCATTAGCCTGCTGGTACAATATAAGTGGCCGGGCAATATTCGTGAACTGCAAAACGTACTGACCCAATCAGTGATCAGAGCACGCGGCCATGTCATCGGCCCGAGCGAGTTAAATATCCAGAAAGGTTGTCATGATTCAGATTCGGCTACGCCAGCATCCAATCGCAAGTCAGAGCAACCGCTTAGCCTAGCCGAGATGGAAGCCAAGCACATCCAACACGTACTCAATTACTGCCAGGGTCATAAAGCCCAGAGCGCAAAAATACTCGACGTTTCTCGCCCTGCTCTGGATCGAAAAATAGATAAGTATCAATTGGTGCTTGAGAAGGATTTGTAGTTTGGAAGGCTTAGCGCTTAGTCATACCGATGGTTGAAAACGCTGTCATACCGCTGCGCTCTTCAACCGGTATCCTGGGGTTTCACTACGGGTAATGGCAGAGGTGAATATCTAAGTTTCATTCACACATATAGGGTACGCCATGCGCACCGACAGAGTTTGATTTCAGCCCCGGAATTGGCGCTGATCCTCGTATCGGTGTGCACGGCGCACCCTATAAGACAAGTTGGTTATATTTCATGACGGATAAACCGCGATATGGCACGCCAATACTTTGTACGTTTTTTATACTAAAAACATGCGAAGCTAGGGGTAAGTGCTACAATTTCACTTAAGCTCACATAAAATGACTTAGCATATTACATTCATGTTTAAGTTATTGAAGGAGGTTCAGGTGACGCCACCAACTGCATACCTTACTCACCGCCTTTATGGATATCAGCTGGTATTTCTCCTGATGTTTATATCCCTAGTTTTTACGTCAATAGTTAATGCTGACTCCCCTAATGCTGACCCTATAAATACTAGCCCTCATAATTCAAATTCACATAAGGTTGTATTTATTAGCCCAGGCCATGCGGATCAAGGCTTTTGGAAAGCGGTCACTGACACCATGCGTATCGCTGCCGATCAATTGGATTTCGAGCTAGAGGTTCATCACGCGAATCGGCAATGGGTAACGATGGTACACAATGCAGAAAACGTCATCGCCCGACAAGACAAACCTGATTTTTTAATACTGGTGAACGAATATCAACAGGGTGCACGTTTGCTGGCGCTAGCAGACAAAGCAGGTATTCCTACCTTGTTACTGTTGAATAGTTTGACAGCAGAGCAACGCGAAATTTACGGCGCACCACGCACACACCTGAAAAACTGGTTGGGCAGCCTAACGCCTGACAATGAAATAGCGGGTTATGAAATGGCTCGATCTCTATTACATGACCTTAACTCTCAAGATGGAAAAAATGTTATAGAGGGCCTTGAAAATAAGACGATCGCGCTGCTGACATTAGCAGGTGACAATACTACTCCAGCGTCACTAGCTCGCCTTCAAGGTTTGGATCGAGCATTAAATGATTTCCCTCAATTGAAGGAACAGCGCCGATTCTCAGTTAACTGGTCAGAAAGTGAGGCTTACAAACGGACCCGGCTATGGTTGCAAAGCGGACACGAACTAGAGGCGGTCTGGGCGGCAAATGACGCGATTGCTTTGGGATCTATCAAAGCTATTCGTGAAGCCGGGTTAAAACCAGGTATTGATGTCAGAGTGTCTGGTTTGAACTGGTCTCAAGAAGCCATAACACATGTTATAAATGGTGAGATGAGCTTAAGTCATGGAGGGCACTTTCTTGCGGGCGCTTGGATTATGGTGATGCTTTATGATTATGTGCTCGGACACGACTTTGAGGCCATATCTTCAGAAATACACTTTCCAATGACAGCCATTACCCAAACCAATGCCCCGGACTACCTTGCCCATTTCGGCAGTCAGCAATGGTCAAAAATTAATTTTAAAAAGTTCACCCAAAGTCACTCGCCAAGCCCTGCGAACTATCAGTTTACTTTAAACCAACTACTGCAGTCGGTACAAATGCCGAAACAACCATCAGTACATCAGTCGGTGCAAGAGTGAGTATAAAATTGTTGCGTTTTTCGACCTCTCACTCTACGACGACATATGGTCGAGGATTGGCTCTGCGTCAGGCTCGCTTAACTGTCAGTGTTGCTTTGCTCGTTGGTTTTCTTTTGGCGCTGATGCAGATGACCTTTGATTATAAAAATGAGCAGCATAGTATCAACGGTCAATTACAACAGGTAATAGAGTCTTCATCACCCGCTGCAGCAGAATCGTTATGGACATTAAGTACCGACTTAGCCAACGGCGTTGCCGAGGGTTTAATCAGCCACCCCCTGATCGTTGAGGCTACCATTGAGACTAATACCGGTACGCTGCTAAGTCACCGGAGCAGAATTATTGAGTCTAAATACAACTTAGTCAATTTATCCTTTCTTTTTGGTGCCGCCAGAATGGAAGTCTTCTCACTCTCATATGAAGAGCATACTGTTGGTCGCTTAAGATTGAAGGTTGACCCTTTTCTCGCTCGACAAGAATTGCTTAAGCGATTTTTGATTATTCTTCTCGCGGGGCTGTTAAAAGCGTTGATACTAGCCGCCGCCTTGGGGGCTGTATTCTATATAACGCTGACACGCCCCTTTGAACGTTATGCCAATTGGGTTGAACGGATTGATCCAAACGACCCCGAAGGCTGGCAGCAAGCCCCACCAAAACGCGAACAGCACGATGAATTGAGAGCGTTTGCTGAGTCGATCTTCCAGCGCTTTGTACAGGCGCGCGCCTATTTTTTAGAATTAAAGCAAACACGTACTGCGCTTACGCGCCTGAATCAGGATTTGGAAGACCGCGTACTGACGCGCACAAAAGAGTTGGAAAGTGCTTTGGCGCGCGCAGAACACTTAGCCACAACGGATATGCTGACAGGTATTCCTAACCGTCGTAGTTTTATGGCACAAGCAGAACAAAGGCATGCGGAGTGGCTTCGTCATCAGCGCCCCTACGCTTTACTGATGATGGATTTGGATAATTTTAAACAAATAAACGACAACTATGGCCACCCTGCAGGTGATAAGGTTCTGGCATCTGTCGCTTCAGCCTTACGCCAATATACCCGCTGTGAAGATATAATCGGCCGCCTCGGGGGTGAAGAATTTTGCGTCTTGTTGGTGGGGGTCTCTGAGGTAGAAGCCATTACTCTGGCAGAACGTATTCGTACTGAACTGGCTAAATTACCTATTATATTTGAAGGTAAGTCTATTCCTGTCACCGCTAGCTTTGGCCTGGTGCCGCCAGCGTTATTACTAGATAACTTCGATGAAGTTCTAAAAAACAGCGATAAGATGCTGTATCAAGCTAAGCATGAAGGTCGCAACCGGGTTTGTCTCTACCATGACTAGAATCAGTGCTGGCACCATAAAGATGAGTGTAAATAATTATATACAACGCCCAATTAACCTTGAATTGATCCTAGGAAAGTTTTAGATGATCGGAGAACATAATTACAATCACTACAAAGTGAACAAAAAACTAATTCGAGAAAAAGTGTCCACTCACGACCTGCTTGTCGGCATGTACGTGGTTGAATTAGACCGTCCCTGGATTGATACGCCGTTTTTGTTTCAAGGCTTCCTGATCAGCAGCGAAGAAGAAGTTGATCAGTTGAGAGAGTATTGTGACTATGTTTTTATCGATGTGACTCAAACCCATGTAACCTATAGAGAAAAACGCAAGCAACGTACAGAAATCAAAAATAGACGCATTTATAAAGTCCCCGTAGAAAAAGAATTAGCTGTTGCCGTTACACATTATGACTATGCAAAAAAGACCCTAGACAACGCCTTGAATGCCCTACGCTTATCTCAGGACATCAATACACAAGAAGTAAAAGCAGCCGTGAGAAGCTGTGTGAAAAGCGTCATTAAAAACCCCAATGCAATGTTATGGCTTACCCAAATAAAAGACAGAGATGATTATACTGCTGAGCATAGTTTAAGGGTTTCAATCATGTCAGTTGCCTTGGGTCGTGAATTAGAGTTAATGGAGAAAGAACTAGAAGACTTAGGCATAGCGGCCATGCTGCACGATGTGGGTAAAATAAATATCCCGCTTGAATTACTAAACAAAGAAGGCTCACTCAATAGTGAAGAGTATGAGTTAATGAAAACGCATGCGGCACATGGCCGTAAACTTTTAATGTCTAAATCTGATGTGCCACCTGTGACTGTCGATGTCGCTTACAGCCATCATGAGCATGTAAATGGCAAAGGCTACCCCCGCGGCATAACAGCAGAGAGAATTCCGTATTTCGCCAAAATAGTCAGTGTGGTCGATGCTTTCGATGCGATAACAAGTGACAGAGTATATAGTGATGCGCGCTCTACGCTGGAAGGTTTACGTATTCTTTATGATTGCCGTGACCAACAATTTGATGAAGACATCGTACGTACATTTATCCGCTTAGTGGGTATTTATCCCCCCGGCCATATAGTCGAACTCACTAACGGCGAGGCCGGCATAATACTATCTTGCCAAAGAAATAATAAGTTGCGCCCCAAGGTCATTATTGTACGTAACACTGAGAAGAAGTCATGCCCTGAACGAATCATTGACTTAAGCACAGAACAAAAAGATAAAAATGGTAAACCTTTACGCGTAAAAGAAATTTATAGCGACGGCGAATTTGGTATTAAATTACAAGAATACAAAGCCAGAGGTTTAAAATTTGGCCTAGCCGCTGGTTAGCAGCAACGTTATATAGAATTACAAAACATTTAGAACAAGTATAACTAATTTTTTTTCAGCTACGCTTTAAGGATAGTGATGCAGAGCTATTTCCTGAGGCAAGCTGGATAAGATATCCTGTATCATCTTTAACCATTTTGAATGCCTAGAAAAATCTGGAAAGTCCAGTTAACACTTAACTTAAGCGGGAAGAACTCCTTTGACGACAACGGTTATTCACTCTTTTGAAGTTATCACCTTATTGTTGGTAATAGGTAAAATCTTCCAGATCAGAAAGCTCTATATTCAAGCCGCAGTAGACAGGGCACAAACAAAACTGCGAGACACAAGGGCTTCAAGTCACCCTGATACGAGCAAGCTTCATCAAACCAGAACTGAACGCCCTTCAGCTTATGCTTTTAATAAACTACCTGAACCAGAAGTGTCATTTTCATCAGTTCAAGATGATGTCATGCTTAGTAAAAAAATAGCACACACCAAAAATATTGCCGCATCAAACAATAAAGCCATATTAAATAACTATATAGATAACTTCTTTCCTGAGCCCCCGCCAAAAACGATACAAGAGCCCGAACAATTACCATCCTTTAATTATCATGTCGACTCATCTGCAGAAGATGAATTTATTACGGTGATGGAAGAAAACGCTGAAATGGTAAGAATGCTTGAATCATCAAACAGACAAGTAGCCTGATTCATTAGAGCATGATCGCTGTCTCACATGCCCACTATTTCATGCTGATTGGCAGCCAAGCCCTGTTAATTAGATTGTTCACCATTATGAACATAGGTCATATCAGGCACATCCGAAGGTAGGCTATATTTCCCTCCCCCCATACGTATACCTTGAACAAGCACACTGCCGCCACTTTCTCCATCTTTCCAAGCAATTTCGCCTATGGACCATTTAGTGGAGATATCAATAGTGAGGCCCGCTTTACCGGTGGTCTTTTTTAGCTCGGTATCTTCCAGCTCTTTCAGCTCGGCGTGCGTAAGCATTGCCATTGAACTGGCCACGCCAATCATTATTATTTTTTTGAAACGATTCATACGTTCACCTAAGGCTCTTACGAAGCTTGAGCGAAGAGTTTGCTAGTTGATCAAATAAAAATCAAGGTATCAAAGGCCAGATTGACAAATTTATACAAATTTCAGGACAAAAGCCGAAAAACAAAAAAGGCCTTGTTTGGGCAAACAAGGCCTTTTAAAACTCAAACTAAATTGTGTTAATTATTCAACTAAGAATAGTTAACCCGCTAGCTTAGCTTTTAACTCTAAACGACGTCTGTGAAGAACAGGCTCAGTGTAACCACTTGGCTGCTTGGTACCTTCAACAACAAGCTCTAGTGCAGCTTGATATGCGACGCTGTCTGCAAAGTTAGCCGCCATTTTAATGTAGCTTGGGTCAGCCGCATTCTGGCCATCAACGACTTTAGCCATACGTTGTAGCGTTTCTACTACTTGCTCTTCGGTACAAACTCCGTGACGCAACCAGTTAGACATATGCTGTGAGGAGATGCGTAGTGTTGCACGATCTTCCATCAAACCTACGTTATGAATATCTGGAACCTTAGAACAACCCACACCATGGTCGATCCAACGTACAACATAACCCAGGATACCCTGTGCGTTGTTGTCCATTTCCTGTTGAATTTCTTCAGCACTTAATGAGCTTGGATCAGCCAATAATGGAATAGCCAGGATGTCGTCAATAGAAGCGTGGTCACGTGCTTTCAGATCATCTTGAGTCTTAAACACATCTATCTGATGGTAGTGCATAGCATGTAGTGTTGCAGCTGTTGGAGAAGGAACCCAAGCCGTGTTAGCACCGGCTTTAGGGTGGACAATCTTCTGTTCCATCATCATGCCCATTTCATCAGGAATCGGCCACATGCCTTTACCGATTTGTGCACGACCTTGTAAACCGGTCTCTAGGCCTGTATCGACGTTCCAGTCTTCGTAGGCTGCAATCCACTTCTGCTGCTTCATTAAAGTCTTTGGAATGATCACGCCAGCTTCCATTGAGGTATGAATTTCATCACCGGTACGATCTAGGAAACCTGTATTAATAAACACCACACGGTCTTTCGCTGCACGGATACACTCTTTCAAGTTAACAGTGGTGCGACGTTCTTCGTCCATGATGCCCATTTTAACGGTAAAATCGGGTAGGCCAAGGGCTTTTTCAACACGACCAAATAATTCGTTAGCAAAGGCCACCTCTTCAGGCCCGTGCATCTTAGGCTTAACGATGTTCACGCTGCCCGTAGTCGAGTTTTGAAAAGGTGCATTACCTTTGATATCGTGAATGGCGATCAAGCTAGTCACAATACCGTCCATGATGCCTTCAGGAATTTCGCTACCGTCTTTCAACAAAATCGCAGGGTTAGTCATTAGATGACCAACGTTACGAATAAAGAGCATTGAACGGCCTTTCAATTTCAACTCAGAACCGTCAAGTGCCGTATAAACACGATCAGGGTTCATAGTACGTGTGAACGTTTTGCCGCCTTTGTTAACAGACTCTTGCAGGTCACCCTTCATAAGGCCTAACCAGTTGCCGTAAACAACCACTTTATCTTCTGCATCAACGGCTGCAATAGAATCTTCGCAATCCATGATCGTCGTGAGAGCAGACTCCATGATAATGTCTTTAATGCCAGCAGGGTCGGTCTGACCTATCGGGCTAGTAGCATCTACTTGAATTTCGAAGCGTAGGCCGTTATTGGTTAACAATATACCTTTTGGTGCAGCTTGCTCACCGGTATAAGCTAATAATTTAGAGGCGTCTTTCAGACCAACACTTGAACCGTCTTTCAAGGTAACGGCTAAGGCACCGTCAACAATCGCGTATGATGTACTGTCAGTATGAGAGCCTGAAGCTAATGGTACGGCTTGATCTAAAAAGCCACGTGCATAAGCGATAACTTTGTCGCCACGTACCGGGTTGTAACCTGGGCCTTTTTCAGCGCCTTCAAAAGAAATAACGTTAGTACCATACAAACCATCGTACAAAGAACCCCAGCGTGCATTTGCTGCATTCAATGCGAAACGAGCATTCATCACAGGCACAACTAATTGAGGACCCGCCATTTGCGCGATTTCAGGCTCAACATTTTGAGTCGTCGCTTCAAATGCTTCACCATTAGGTAATAAGTAGCCTATTTCTTGAAGGAAGGTTTTGTATGCCGCCGCATCTAGCTTTGGATTTTCATTATGATAAGCATCGATTTTAGCTTGGATATCGTCACGCTTAGCGAGCAGAGCTTTGTTTTTAGGAGCCAAGTCATGTACTAACTCATCAAAGTTCGCCCAGAAAGTGTCTTGATCAACACCGGTACCTGGAATAGCTTTGTCATTGATAAAATCATACAGTTCTTTGGCGACTTGAAGTCCACCAGCTTGGATGCGAT
>Ga0105348_1000491_pt1 | contig 29460 bp, 28 predicted proteins | sample EN8Hudsemesocosm_2_FD_83504 | JGI IMG/M metagenome (GOLD analysis project Ga0105348, IMG submission 83504) | Methane-oxidizing microbial communities from mesocosms in the Hudson Canyon - EN8C Hudson Canyon | ecosystem: Environmental > Aquatic > Marine > Cold seeps | place: Hudson Canyon... | reverse complement strand
CCAAATTAATGCCATTCGGGATGAGCGCGATCAAATAAAATATTTTGCCGGCATGGTGTCAGATTTATCCTTCCGTAAAGCCGCTGATAAAAAGCTAAACTATTTACTCAATTATGATGATTTAACTAAGCTGGCAAATCGTGTTCAATTTAAAGACCAGCTACATCGCGCATTGCTGCGTTATAAAGATGAGCAAATGCCATTTGCATTATTGATGTTGGATATCGATAGATTCAAGCAGTTTAATGATAGTTTTGGGCATGATTCCGCTGATCAATTGTTATGTGAAATTGCTTCACGCTTGTCAAAAAGTATTCAAAAAGTTGATATACTTGCGCGTGTTGGCGGCAATGAGTTTGCATGTGTCGTGAGTTGTAGCCCAACGTTTGATGTGACTAAATTTGCCGAGCGCTTGTTTTTTTCCATCACCCAAAATGCTTACCAAATTGAAGGGCAAGAAGTGGCGATGTCTTGTAGTATTGGCGTTGCGCATGTTCCTGAGGATGCACAAGATATTGAAACCCTGATGCAATATGCAGGTTTGGCTGTTCAAAAGGCAAAGTTTCAGGGGGGGGATCAAATTCAGTTATTTGATGAAAGCCTGAAGTCCTTTTCACGCCAGCGTTTGGAGATGGAGCAAGCGCTTAGAAAAGCACTGCAAAATAATGAGCTGGAAGTGTACTACCAACCAAAGTTAGACATTGCACAAGACAAAATTACTTCGATGGAAGCTTTGATCCGTTGGAACCATCCTACTAAAGGTCAGATTTCACCTTCGGACTTTGTCAATATTGCAGAAGAAAGTGGCTTGATATCAGAGCTGGGTTCTTTTGTTTTGAACACGGCCTGTGCCCAGAACCAGGAATGGAAGAACAAAGGTTTGGGGCAGTTGGGCTTGGCGGTTAATTTGTCACCCAGGCAGTTGCGAGAGAAAGAGCTCAAATCTCTCATTATCACTACCTTGAACAATACCCATATTCCGCCTGAAAACCTTGAGCTGGAATTAACTGAAAGCATCATCATGGATGATACAAAAAGTGCATTCAGGTGTTTGAATGATCTAAAAGAGCTAGGTTTGAAAATTTCAGTAGATGATTTTGGAACAGGTTATTCATCACTTAGTTACTTGAAAGAGTTACCGGTTGATACACTCAAAATTGATCGAAGCTTTGTGACGGGAATGGAAAGCTCTCAAGCGCAGGTCGCGATCATTAAAGCCATCATTGTTTTAGGTCACAATCTGAATTTAAAAATTGTCGCTGAGGGTGTCGAAAATGAAGCGCAGTTAGCGCTTCTTCGAGAATATGATTGTGACCTGATTCAGGGCTATTTAGTTTCGAAGCCCTTATCATCAACAGATATGGAGCATTTGTTAGTTCAACAGCAGACAAGGCTCAACAACACGTAAATGCTGCTTTGAACTTAAATGCGATTACAAATCATCCTGAATACTTAAACGATCGGTTGTTGAGGTTAGCTGGCTCGCAGATGTTGCATCAGAGCCGAGTTTAATGAGTAGTCGCAAGTCATTCGCTGAATCCGCATAGGCAAGTGCATCCTCGTAAGTAATTTCTCCTGCCGCATATAAATCATATAGGGCTTGGTCAAAGGTCTGCATACCAATATCGCGTGACTTGGTCATGAGTTCTTTGAGTTTATGTACTTCTTTCTTACGAATTAAATCAGCACATAAAGGGGTGTTTAGTAACACTTCAATGACGGCACGACGGCCTTTACCGTCAGGTGTTGGAATAAGTTGCTGTGCGACAATGGCTTTCAGGTTGAGTGATAAATCCATCCAGATCTGATTTTGTTGCTCAGAGGGGAAAAAGTTAATAATCCGGTCTAAGGCTTGGTTAGCATTATTCGCATGCAGGGTCGCTAGACAGAGATGACCTGTTTCTGCAAAAGTAACAGCATGGTCCATGGTATCCTTGCTTCGAATCTCACCGATCATAATAACGTCGGGCGCCTGTCGTAAGGTGTTCTTTAAGGCAATTTCAAAACTTTCTGTATCGATACCCACTTCACGCTGGGTGACAATGCAGTTTTCATGTTGGTGAATGTATTCGATCGGATCTTCAATCGAAATGATATGGCCTTTACTATTTCTATTTCGGTGGCCAATCATTGAGGCTAAGGAGGTTGATTTTCCGGTGCCTGTTGCGCCAACAAAAATAATTAATCCGCGTTTGGTCATGGCTAATTGATTAATCGTTTCGGGTAAACCCAGGTCCTCGATTCTAGGGATATTAGTTTCGATTCGACGTAATACCATGCCGCACAAATTACGTTGGTAAAATGCGCTTACCCTGAACCGACCAATGCCCCGCGCACTGATCGCAAAGTTGCATTCGTTATGTTCAGAGAATTCATCGCGCTGTTTCTCAGACATGATGTCGTAGACAATTTCTCGACATTGCTCAGGTGTTAATGCTTGCTTCGTGACGGGAACAATCTTACCGTGGATTTTGATACTGGGGGCAACACCAACCGTAATAAATAGGTCAGAGCCGCCCTTTTCAACCATGATTTTTAATAATTTTTCAAAATCCACTGTTCTGTCCTTTTCAATTTGCACTGACGGTTTATATATAATTCATACCTAAAACTCATACCCAAAGTTCTGTTTAGAAGTTCTCTGGTATTTTGGCTTTTTCTCTGGCTATTTCACGCGTGATATGACCTTTGCTGAGCAAGTTCTGTAAACATTGATCGAGTGTCTGCATACCAATAGAGCCACCGGTTTGGATGGCGCTGTACATCTGAGCTACTTTATCTTCCCGGATCAGGTTTCGAATCGCCGGGGTGCCCATCATAATTTCATGTGCAGCAATACGGCCGCCATTGGTTCTTTTCAACAGTGACTGAGAGATAACGGCCTGTAATGACTCTGAAAGCATCGAACGTACCATGGACTTTTCTTCTGCAGGAAATACATCAACTACCCGGTCAATGGTTTTAGCGGCTGAGGTGGTGTGCAAGGTACCAAATACCAAGTGGCCTGTTTCTGCAGCGGTTAACGCGAGTCGAATGGTTTCCAGATCACGTAGCTCACCGACCAGAATAATATCCGGATCTTCACGTAAGGCTGAGCGCAATGCTTCGTTAAACCCGAGGGTGTCACGATGCACTTCTCGTTGGTTCATTAAACATTTTTTACTTTCGTGTACGAATTCGATAGGGTCTTCAATGGTCAGGATATGGTCGTAACGGTTATCGTTAATATAATCGATCATGGCAGCCAAAGTGGTCGACTTACCTGATCCCGTTGGGCCCGTCACTAATACCAGTCCCCTTGGCACTTCGGCAATTTCTTTAAATACCTGACCCATGCCTAAATCTTCCATCGTGAGTACTTTAGATGGAATGGTTCGGAAAACGGCACCCGAGCCTCGATTCTGATTAAAGGCATTGACCCTGAAGCGAGCAACACCGGGTACTTCAAATGAGAAATCGGTTTCGAGGAACTCTTCATAATCTTTGCGTTGTTTATCATTCATGATGTCATAGATCAGTGAATGTACTTCTTTGTGTTCCATGGCAGGTAAATTGATGCGACGAACATCGCCATCCACACGTATCATAGGGGGCAAACCTGCTGAGAGGTGTAAGTCAGATGCGCCTTGTTTGGCAGAAAATGCCAGTAGTTCAGTAATATCCATTGTTTTCCTCTAAACAGTTGTCTTTTATACTTAATCCTCGAAACCGTGTTTTGGTATATTGGCTTTGATATCGAGGAGGATAAAGCTTGTGCATGTAGGCGGTTTTTGCTCAAATGACTGCCGAAAACAAATCCCACTTATCTAATTGAATATCATGATCTTCAGCATAGCAGACAACATTCAGAACGTAAGAAAAAGGATACAAAAAGCCACAATTGAAGCGGGCCGTTCAGAAAACGCAGTGGAATTATTAGCGGTGAGTAAAACCCGACCCGCAGAGGCTCTATTTGAGGCCATGCAGGCAGGTATCGAGAGCTTTGGGGAAAACTATTTAAGTGAGGCTTTGGTAAAACAGAGTGAGCTTGAGCGCTTATGTTCTGCTGAACAATTTTCAGCTTTAAACTGGCACTTCATTGGCCCTATTCAATCAAATAAAACCAAAGCGATTGCTGAACATTTTGACTGGGTGCATAGTGTTGACCGGCTTAAAATAGCCAAGCGCTTAAATGACCAACGGCCAGATAACGCTAAGCCCTTAAATATTTGTATTCAAGTGAATATCGATCATGAAGAGACTAAATCCGGGGTGTTCCTGGAAGATGTGCCTAATTTGATCGCAGTACTCAAAACCATGCCCAAGCTTAAACTCAGAGGTTTGATGTGTATACCTAATGCCCAATTAGGGGGGCAGTCTGTCAAACAGGCCTTTATGAAGATGAAAAGCTGTTTTGATGGTTTGAGGTCTGAAGACAGTCAAGTGGATACCTTGTCGATGGGCATGTCGGGTGATATAGAAATAGCGATAGAGAGTGGTGCCACCATGCTTAGGGTAGGCACGTCTTTATTTGGTGCGCGAGAAGCACAGCAACATTAATAATTCATGAAGTTTGAGGCTTCGCTTAAGAGCGCCTTCTTTTGGGAGCCCGACAAGGTGAAGCTAAAGGTATAAGTATGAAGTTACAGGAACAGAGAATTTGTTTTATTGGTGCTGGCAACATGGCTAATGCCATTATCGGCGGACTGGTTAAAAAAGGCTTCCCTGCAAAACAAATTACAGCAAGTGCGCCTTCAGCAAGTAATTTAGCCCAGCTCGAGAGTGCCTGGGGGGTCAATATCGCTGATGATAATCAGCGTGCAGCAGCTGAAGCCGATATAGTCGTGTTAAGTGTCAAGCCTCAAGTTTTGAAAAGTGTATGTGAAGACTTATCTTCAGCCTTGGCGCATCGACCTTTGGTGATTTCTATTGCAGCAGGCATTGGCCTAGAGAGTATTGCTGCTTGGTTAGGGCAAGACTTGCCAATTGTACGTTGTATGCCTAATACGCCTTCGCAAGTGTTAAAGGGCGCCAGTGGTTTATTTGCAAATAAGAAGGTTAATGATGCCCAGCAGTTGGCGGCAACAGATTTATTTTCGGCCATTGGTCTAGTGGAATGGGTGGATGATGAATTCAAAATGCACTCGGTGACCGCTTTGTCAGGATCAGGGCCTGCTTATATCTTTTTAGTGATTGAGGCCATGGAAGCAGCAGCTGTAAAGCAAGGTATTCCGGCCGAGACAGCACGAAGGTTGGCGGCACAAACCGTCGCGGGTGCGGCCGAAATGGTATTGAGTAGTGATATCGCACCCGCTCAGCTAAAGCGCAATGTCATGTCACCCGGTGGCACAACTGAACGGGCAATACAATCCTTTGAGTCAGCAGGTTTAGTTGCAATATTTGAACAGGCCATGAGCGCAGCGGCAGAACGTTCCGTTACTTTGTCTAATGAGCTGAGTTCATAATCTAATGAGCTGAGTGCATAACTTAGCTTTAACCCAAGGCGGCCCCAATGCGATTAGCTCTATTACTCACCGGTAATGAATTAATGACAGGTGATACCCTGGATAGCAATTCAGCCATGATTGCCCAGCTTTGTTTGGATGAAGGCATTCAAGTTGCCTACAAGGTAACGGTGCCGGATGACTTTGATGTATTGATTAGTGAAATTGAGCGACTTAGCCATACCTGTGAGGTATTGATTGTTAATGGTGGCTTGGGGCCAACGAGTGATGACTTAACAGCTGAAGCCCTCGCTAAAGTTATCAATCAGCCTATTTGTCTGCATGAGGCCGCATTGACCCACCTGAAAAATTGGTGTGTTGCACGAAACTATGATGTGACAAACGGCTTGAGTAAAGCCAATAAAAAACAGGCGATGCTACCATCAGGTATCGAGCTTATACCTAATGCAGTTGGCTCGGCTGTGGGTTTTAAAGTGACACATAATCAGTGTTTGATTATGTGTACCCCAGGCGTACCGCACGAATTAAAAAAGATGCTCAAACAAGAAATTTTGCCGGAGTTAAAAGCAGGCTTGCCCGCCACTCAACAAGCCAAACGTGTGCGATATAGAGTGTTTGGTTATGGTGAGTCTCAATTGCAACAGATGATTACTGAAAGGTATCCGAACTGGCCAGCTGAGCTTGAACTGGGCTTTCGTGCCTCTATGCCCTTATTGGAAGTGAAGCTTAAAGTTGATTCTATTGAACAGTATGCCTTATTGGACCAATGGAAAAGTAATATTGAAGAGCTGTTGGGTGAACATATTGTGACCGAAGATGATCGTTCACTCGCTAAAGTAGTGATCGATTTATTGAATGAACAAGGTAAAACTGTTACCTGTGCAGAGTCTTGTACGGGGGGGAAAATAGCGTCGTTACTGACTGAAATTAGTGGTGCGTCTTCGGTCTTTGAAGCGGGTTTTGTGACTTACTCGAATAACATTAAACACCAGTTGTTAGCGGTGTCTGAACAAGATCTTGAAAAGCAGGGGGCGGTGAGTGAAACCGTAGTAGAACAGATGCTGGCGGGCGCATTAGATAAAAGTCAGGCCGATATTGGCGTGGCCGTTTCAGGCATAGCCGGGCCAAATGGGGGCTCTGAGGAGAAACCCGTCGGCACGGTTTATGTTGCTTGGGGGAGTAAAGGCGCTATTCAGGCGCAGGCATTTTACTTTCCGGGTAGCCGGATATTCTTCCAGGAAATTGTGTCTGCGCTGTCGCTGGACCTTATCAGACGCGAACTACTTGGTTCTCTCGAGCAGCCAATTTACTTTAGCAAGCGGAAATTAAAGTCAGGCGCCAAGTGAGCCCTGTTTTATAGGGTGTGCAAATGTATAAACCGGAGACATAGGTAACACACCCTATAAAAAGCCTGCTTTATTCGTATTTACAAAGATAAGCCGTATCTTGTGTTACTTGTAAATCGAATGACTGATTGGCTTCAACAATGAAGCTTTGACCGTCTGTAAACGAAACAAACTCTTCAGAGCCAGGCAGTTTTACTAATAACTCGCCGCTTACAACGCTCATGTACTCTTTTTGAGTGGTGCCAAAAGTGTAATCACCCGCTTTCATGACGCCCACGGTCGCAGGCAAAGTGCTGGTTTCAAATCCGATTGATTTTACCTTGCCATCAAAATATTCATTTACCTTTAGCATGTGTGCTCCTTAAAAATAAAGATCGTCATAACGATATGTCACAACCCGAAAAAGCGCATTATACGCAGAATCTATATCCAGGTATCAATTTTTGAAATATCACAAAGGCACATTTTCTTGTTACACTTTTACTCAAGTCTTCCAAGAGCGTGAATGATTAAAAATACGCTCGGCTGAACGATCAAATTAATAAAAAGAATATACCTAGAGATCTATATGAAAAAAATTACCTTGTTTATCGTTTTATCACTTTTAACTATTCATTTTATAGGTATTGCTAGAGATGGCGGTTTATTTCGTTCGATCAATGAAGATATCGACCTGACTGCCTGTGAAGCCTTAACAGGCCCTGTTGGGGCTGAAGATATGAGTATCGACCCAGTCAGGCAAGTTGCTTATATTGCTGCAGATGATCGCAGACGGGCTTTTATCGGTGATAGCCTGATTACCTACCCGAATGGGGGGATATGGGTGCTTGACCTAAGCAAGCCAGATAGCCAGGCCAAGAAACTTGATATCCAAATGACAGGCAGCTTTCATCCTCATGGTTTGGCGTTGCGCTTTAGTGATAAAGACTCGATTGACGCCGGGCGGGCCATCGAGCTGTATGTGGTGAATCATAAAGATGTAAGCAATCATGAAGTGGATGTTTTTACGATTTCATCGACTGGAGAGTTAAAACTAAGACGCCGTATCTCGGCCCCTGAATTTATTTCACCCAACGACTTGGTTGTAGTGGCTAAAGATCAGTTCTTTTTCTCTAATGATCACGGTAGTTCAAGGCCTTCCCCAATGGTTGTGGTGGAAGACTATCTTGGATTGCCTTTGTCGTCAGTAGGCTATTTTGATGGTGAAGAAGGCCACATCGTGATAAGTGGCTTACGTCATACTAATGGTTTGGCTCTCTCTGATAATCAACAGACGCTTTATGTGGCTGAGTCCACGGCGCGTCAGATTTCGCGCTATCAGCGGGCTGGATCGAATAAGCAGTGGAAATTGAGGGACAGCTTAAGTGTAATGACTGGAATTGATAACCTGGAATGGGATCCGCAAGGCAATTTACTAACCGGTGCTCACCCTAGGCTCTTTGATTTTATTGCTCACGCCGAAAATGGTGAAAATAAATCACCGTCAGAAGTTGTGCGTATCGATGTTTCAGGTGATGAGATGTCCTATGAAACCCTCTATTTAAATTCCGGGGAGGCTATTTCAGGTTCCAGTGTCGCCGCTCAGTATAATCAACAAATACTCATTGGTTCAGTATTTGAGGCGCATTTTTTACGCTGTTCTATATAGTCTGAGCTTAAAAGGGGGTGACGGAGAAGTCTCTAAAACGGACGTACAAAAACTCTGTCTTCCCGGTGTGCCCTGATTTATTGTCATCCCGGTGTGCCCTTCAGCCGGGATCCATTCCCTTAATGCGGAGTATGCAAAGAAGTGGATTCCCGCTCAAGTGACTACGGGAATGACAGTAAAACTGGCGACTACGGGAATGACAGTAAAAACTGGTGACTGCGGGAATGACAGTAAGAACTAGTGGCTGTAGGAATGGTCGTAAGAAATAGCGACTAAGTACATATTCAGTCACCGAGAGCGTCCGCTTTGTACCATTTTAAGACAATAACCTTAATACCGAACTTTTGTTGCTATTGGCCTGAGCTTGCATCGCTATTTGAACCTGGTCTTGTATTTGGCGTGTTGCAAGATCAGAAATCGTTTTGGCAAAGTCGGTATCACTGATCCGGCTTTTTGCTTCGGCGCTATTAATACGTGAGGTGGCTAAATTCTCAATGCTGTTCTCAATACGTTTGCTGGATGCGCCTAGCTCCGTCGCTCTGCTGATGGTCAGCTCGGAGGCATCAGAAAGCACACTGATGGCCGCGACAGCGCTGTCTTGCTTACTGATATCAATCTCACTAAAACCGAGTGAGTCAAATTCTGTTAACAGGTCTTTGCCCGATATAGAAATGCTTGAGTCGGCACTATCTAGCTGGATCTTGAAGGCATCATCAGAAGAGAGTAAGGCTTTACCGTTGAAATTGGTATTCTCGAGAATGTTATTCGATTCTTCTATTAATTGAGAGGCTTCTTTCTGCAGCGCTTGTCTGTCTTGATCGTTTAATGCACCGTTTGCAGATTGGATGGCAAGTTCCTGGATGCGTCCAATATTTTTGCTAATGCTATTCAGAGCACCATCGGCGACCTGTATCGACGATATCGCATCACCGGAATTTCTTATCGCTGCGTCAATGCCATTTAGTTTTGTGCTCAGGCGCTCTGAAATTGCTAGACCAGCAGCATCATCTCGTGCGCTATTTATTCTGCTACCGGAGCTAAGGCGTTCAGACAGGATATCGCTGGTGTTTCGGCTGCTGCTATTACTCGCCAAATTTGAAGGGTTATTAATGGATATCGTCATATGGCCACCACTTATCATCGCGCATTATTAATATAATGGTATCAAATGATGTAGAAATGGTCAGTTATTGAACAGTAACGCTTGGTAAGTCTTTACGTCAGCCTTGTGCTCTAGGTTTCTACTCTAGGCTTCCTTGCGGGCGACATAATGTTGACGAATGGTTTCATTAAAGGCTTCGACCATTTTGGGGTTGAACTGTACCCCGCTTTCACCGTTGATCAGGCTCACTGCACTGAAAAGTGATTTTTTATAGCTTCGATCCACGCGTTTATTGGTGACTGCGTAAAAGGTATCGGCCAGGGCAATCATCATGGCACCGGGATGTATGTCATCTTGCTGTAAACCTTGTGGGTAGCCACTGCCATCATACTTTTCATGATGTTGAAATACGATGTCAGCCGCTTCGGACCAACCTTGAATTTTACGTAAGAGATGCGTGCCCATATCGACATGATTTCGAATGGCTTTGAATTCGTCTGCAGTGAGTTTACTGGGCTTTTCGAGAATCTCAGGTGAAACTAATGACATGCCAATGTCATGTAAATAAACGGCGGCAGTGAGCTGCTCTGGGTCAACAGGCGAACCTAACTCAATATTTGTGGCGGTACATAAATCCAATACGGTTTGTGTACGGCCACTTTTGTAAATATTTAACTCGTCTAACTGTAAGGATAAGCGACGAAAAAACACCAGATCATCATTCGATTCGGTACTATCAGTCTGGTTATAACCTGCGGCAGCATTCGTGTCAGGGCGTGAGCCAACGAGGGTATCCATTGCGGCGTTGATCGCTTTTGCATCTTGCCCAAACGCACATTTATTTACATCTTGAATGACTTTAGACATGGTAACTTGTGGTTCACCGGCGACTTCACCGTTAGCCACTAAGCCGCGAATCATTTCATTGACGCGCAGTACAATCGCCATGAAAAACTCGCCATAAAAAGGCGTATAGGTTTTAACCCCTTGTCGCATATCTGACACTATTTCTTCAAGGGCGTGAATGGTTTCAACCAAGGGGTCAAGAAAGACCATTCGGCAGTTACCTTTTAAGGAATGAACGTCACGAAATAAACGGTGAATAAGCTCAGGGTCTTGAGAGTCATCGAGCAAATTAATACAGGTTTCTATTTGTTCGACATTTTCTTGGAGGCATTCTAAGAAGTCTTGCGTTATTTCATTATCGAGCTCAGTAAACTGAGGACAGGTTGTCACACTCATAAATTCAATCCAGGGTATCCATTTATCACCTGTCTAAAGTGTAGACCAAAGCTAAAATAGTGGTATTTTTTAAGGACAGGCTTATTAAAGGCCAAACTGTTCTTTATTAAAGGCCAAACTGTTCTTTATTAAAGGCCAAACCACTGTGGCTTCAATAATAGCGTGATGAGTACACTGACCTGAATGGCGATAAAAGGCAGCACGCCACGATAAATGTCGCTTGTTTGAATGCTCGGTGGCGAAACCCCTTTGAGATAAAATAAACTAAAACCGAAAGGCGGTGTCAGAAAGCTAGTTTGCAAGTTCATTGCGATCAATATCGCAAACCAAATCATGCTAATGCCAAGCGTTTCGGCGATCGGGGCCAGCACAGGAATAATAATAAAAGAGATTTCCACAAAATCGATAAAGAAGCCCAGAATCAGAATAACCAACATGGTGAGCACCAGAAAGCCCCATTTTTCACCAGGCAGTTGAAGTAACCATTCCTCCAGAATCATGTCACCACCAGAATAACTGAAGGTCATTGAAAAGGCCGTGGCGCCGATTAATATGGCAAAGACCATGGCGGTGACGGTGATGGTTTCCTGAGCGCTTTCCCATATCATTTTGGGTTTAAACTGACCATAAGCGATAGCAAGCAGTACCGCGCCGACCCCCCCCAAGGCAGAGCTTTCTGTCGGTGTTGCAATGCCAGCAAAGATAGAGCCTAAAACAACAAACATTAAAGCAAGTGGCGGGATAATCGCAATTAAAGCCTTTCTTATCTGCACACTTTTGGCTTCATCTGATAAGGGCATCGCAGGGGCTTTTGACGGGTCGCGTGTCGATACAAAGAGTATATAGCCAATATACAGCGCGATTAATAATAGACCGGGAGCGACGGCCGCTCTGAATAAGTCACCCACTGGTAAACCCAGGACATCACCAAGAATGATTAAAATGATCGAGGGTGGAATAATTTGCCCGAGGGTGCCTGAAGCGCAAATTGTGCCGCAGCTGAGTTGTTTGTCGTAGTTGTATTTCAGCATGCAAGGTAAGGAGATCAAACCCATTGCCACCACGCTAGCGCCTACGACGCCAGTAGAGGCTGCCAATAAAGAACCTACTAATATGGTACTAATGGCTACGCCGCCATTTACGCGCCCAAATAACTGCGCCATGGACTCTAATAACTGTTCGGCGAGTTTGGTTTTTTGAAGCACCACACCCATAAAAATAAAGAGAGGAATTGCCATAAGAATGGTGTTTTCCATAATGCTCTGAATGCGATACGGCATGAAAGCAAAGAGCTCAAAGCCTTCGGCCCAAATACCAAAAACCAGTGCAACGCCAGCAAAGGTAAATGCAACCGGGAAGCCCAGTATGAGCATCAACAGCGCAACGGCAAACATGACTATTCCACTCATGAAAGAGGTGCCTCAGGTTGTTTTGGATAGTTCTCTTTGCCAATAAGCACGCGTAATGCCTGGGTGACCATACCGAGGCTAGCGACTCCCATGAGCATGAATGACACAGGAATCAGGCTTTTTATAATCCAGCGATAAGGTAGGCCCCCCGGATCACCACTGCCTTCGCCCATCTCGTAAGCATCATAGGCAAAATCTAGGCTATAGAAGGTAACAATAGAGATAAACGGTAAGATAAAAAACACAGAGCCTAATAAGTTAACCCAGGCTTTGCCCGGGTCTGACCAATGATCATAAAAAATATCGACACGCACATGGCCGTCGCGTTGCATCGCATAAGGTATGCCCAAGAGGAAAATGCATGAAAACAAATGCCACTCTAATTCTTGCATGCCAATAGACACATCGTTGAATGCATAACGCTTAATTACGTCGTAAAACACATTCAAAAGCAGTAACAGCATGGCGGCACCTGACAGCACACCACACAGTGAGGTGATGCGTTTAAAAAAATGGTCAAGCGTCAGAATAAAAGGCATAAAATAACGAACTGATTAATAGAATGTTTAAGTAATCAGCCAGCACTTATGTGTGGCTGATTTCTAAGGCTTACTCTAAAGTACTAGTTAGAAGTACTGTCTAAATAAGCTTTGTCAGACATATTGGTCCATTGACGTACTTTTGCAAGGTAATCTTGCTGCGACTTTAATACTCTCGCGGCAAATTCATCCTTCGCGGCGTTTTCTTTCAAGAGGCTCTCATTAGCGGCTTTCATGGCTGCGATCACTTCTGCCGGAAAGGTTTTCACCTGGATATCTGGGTACTCGGTACTCATGGTAGACCAATTCTTGCCACTTTCATGCGTCGATTGAGACCACATGTCATAGGAGGCGGCTTTCATCGATACACGTAAGATTTCTTGTAGATCCTCAGGTAGCTTGTTGAACTTCTTTTTGTTGACCAAAAATTGTAACTCAGCACCGGGCTCATGCCAACCAGTGTAATAGAAGGGGGCAATTTTGTGGAAACCCATGCGTAAATCAAGTGATGGCCCGACCCATTCCAGCGCATCTATAGTGCCTCGTTCCAGCGCTGTATATAGCTCACCTGGTGGAATATTCGTCGGCTTTGCGCCTAATTTGGCAATCACTTCACCTGCAAAACCCGGGATACGCATTTTCAGGCCTTTTAGGTCATCCACGGTTTTAATTTCTTTCTGGAACCAACCGCCCATTTGGTTTGAGGTATTACCCCCCGGGAACGACATTAAATTGTATTTACCATATAACTCGTTCATCAGCTCCATGCCACCGCCATAGTAGAACCAGGCGTACTGTTCTGAAGCAATCATACCGAAGGGCATGGTTGTGAAGTACATCGTGGCAGGTACTTTGCCTTTCCAATAATAAGACGCAGAATGACCCATATCATATTGGCCAGATTTGACCATGTCGAACACACCAAATGGTGACTTATGCTTATTGGAAGAGTGAATAACAATTTTTAAACGGCCGTTAGACATTTTTTCTGCCATCGCTGCCATATTTTTTGAGGCATCGCCAAAAATTGGGAAATTAGGACCCCAGGTTTCTGCTAAGCGTAATTTGTAAACTTTCTCGGCCTGAACAAAGCTGCAAAGTGACATAAGAAGCGTGATAAAAAATAAACGCTTTAAGCTTGATGGGAATGGCATTTGAGGCATCCTTATTATTTTATAAAGTGGAGCGCGGAATTTACCAGACTTGAACAGGGCTTCCAAGCACAGTAGAGTCTGATTTAGCACTTGTTTATCAGAATATAAAAACAGCACGCAAAAAAGGCGCACTATGCAGGTTAATATCTCGACATTTCTGCCTATTTCGGCAGAACAACTTATTGAAGAATTAAAGTCACCTAAACGCTTACAGGAAACGGCCGCGCCATTGGTCTTTTTCGACTATGCTGGCGCGGAAGCTTTACCTGAAAAATGGTTGGTGAAGTCTTATTTGTTTTCGGTACGTCTATTTGGTTTTTTACCCTTTGGCAAGCACACCATGGTGTTTACCTACCCCGATGCCTTGAGTATTCGGGATAATGGTTATAGCGGACTTTGTAAGCGTTGGGACCACCTGATGACGGTCACAGAAAGCGAAGGGGGTTGTATCTATAACGACCACGCTGAAGTAGAAGCGGGCATATTAACGCCTGTTGTCTGGCTGTTTGCTCAGGCTATGTATCGTTTTCGACAACGTTCGTGGCGGAAGCTGATTCCTCAGTTGTCTGTTTAATCTGATCTGACCTTATGAGTCTGACTAAGAGGCACAATATGTGGGCAATATTCGATGTAGTGCGTATCACTAGTATTACCTTAATTAGCTGTATTTCATCACCAAAAAAGTTTCCTCAAAGATCTTGGTTGAGTGAATTTACCTTTCGCTTAGCGAAAAGGCTGTTACAAGAGTCGGTTGGCAAGCCAATACCCTGGCTGCGTACCCGCCAAAAAATACTGAAGTTGTACTCGCCTGATTTACTGAAAACAGCCAAACAAAAAGAACAAATAGCAGGCGTATCATGCCTTGCCTTTGCTCCTAAAAAAATAGCTAACCCAGACACCATTATCATTTACTTTCATGGCGGCGGTTATGTGGTGGGCTCAGCAGACGGTTATAGCTCAACGCTTGCCAAGATTGCATTAGTCGCGAAGGCTAAAGTAATCGGGCTTGAATATCGCTTGTCGCCGGAGCACAGCGTGCCTGCAGCCCAAGAAGATTGTTTAGCTGTGACGCAGTACCTGATCACCCAACACAAAGACAAAAAAGTGATCCTGATGGGCGACTCTGCCGGGGGCGGTTTATGTCTGGCTACCTTAAATGCCTTAGGCAATATCGGCCTGCTGAGCCGTATCAGTGCAGCCGTGTTAATATCGCCCTGGCTAACGCCAGCTGATTCAAATACCTTAGAGCTAGCGCATGAAGCGAGTGATATTTTAGATCACTCGGTACTAGGACATTGGTTTAATTCATTTAATACCGGCCTTGATCAGCACAAGCGCTTATTTGACTTTACAAATATTAATGTAAACGCTCTTCCGCCTTTATATATTCAAGCTGCAGGTGCAGAAGTATTTAGTAAACAAATTCAGTGCCTGGTTGAGAAACTTAAGCAAGCGGGTAACGCTCATAAATATGATATCTTCGAGAAACAGTTTCATGTTTTTCAGACCTTCGCGCCCTTGGTGAGAGAAGCGGATGAGGCACTTGAACGTATTGGAAAATATGTGAAGGGTATTGCAAGTCGTGTCGAGTGAGCAAATAATCGATGACATATAAATTAATAACAACTTGAGAGTCATAATGGATACAGAAAGTAATCCTGAAATAATCGGTACTCACGACAGCGCCGACCCACAGCAAGAAACGATGCTAAGCCCGCTAGAAGCACGAATTCTAGGCGCATTGATGGAAAAGCAGCTGACGACCCCTGATGCTTATCCCTTGACTCTGAATAGTTTGGTGCTGGCTTGTAATCAGAAAACCAGTCGTGAGCCCGTGATGTCACTCGAAGAGGGTGAAGTGCAGCGTTGTTTATACCAGCTTCAGGATAGAAAGCTGGTTGAGTTTGATTATGGCGCGCGTGCCGATAAATTTGACCAGCGCTTATCGCGCACGCTGCATTTTAGTGACGCTGAACATGCCATATTTTGCTTGATGTTGTTGCGTGGGCCACAAACGGTGAATGAGATGTTGAGCCGAAGCCGGCGCATGTATGAGTTTGAAAATAGTGCTGAAGTGGAGGTATTGCTGACTAAATTGCAAAATAAGCTGAAGCCACTGTTAGTTAAAATACCTCAGCAAACTGGTCAGCGTGAAGCACGTTATATGCACAAACTGTGCGGTGACATTGATGTGTCAGCTAATTCAGCGCCGGTATCTGCATCGACGTCTTCAAGTGCCATATCACAGGGCTCGACCGATGACTTATTCGCCAGAGTCGAAGAATTAGAAAAGCAAATGGCGCGATTGCTTGAACAAGTAAAACCGTAACAGCGGTGTGTTAATGTCGATCAATACTTGTTAGTGCCTATCTATATTGGAAAGCGGAATGGTGATAAAGGGCAGCCCTAGCGCATCGGTTTTAACTTTGGCTTGCAGTACTTTGCTACGGTTTTCAGTGCCGGTTGCGCCTATGTAATAGTACATTTCAGAAATACCATGAAACTTCTCAAGCGTGATGATATTTAAATAAGTCGAATCATCCACGCCTGGGATATAACCGAAGGGGATGCTGATACCAAAATTATCCATGTCAGTACCCAGCGAAGTATAAAATACCGTCATTACTTGTTCTGACTCAGCTTGTGAGGCGGCAATTTCGGCGCCAAAGCGACCAGATATTTCTATAGCCAAGCGCTGGTCAGCATAATGCTTGAGTTTGGAGTCACTCAGAAAATAAGAATTAATAAATACTTTCTTGCCAGCCAATGCATCCAGGTTTGAGTCTTTCAGGCCGGTGATAAGATCATCGATACTGTGTGTCACCAAACGCTGGGGGGTGGAGCCATTAAGAGAGCCTTGCAAGTCACGTGTAGAGCAGCCGCTAGTGAGTACGCAGCTTATCAATACGCTAAAAAAAATCAATAATCGCATGACTTAATCAATCCCTAAAAGTTTGTGTAATTGTAAGGTGAGACGCCATTGTGGGTGTTTCAAACAATAATCGAGTGCTTGTTTAGTATTGTTTTGTTTTTGCGTGTCAGCCCCAAAGCGTATTTTTGGGTCGGCCATGGGCGATAAAAAATAATGCTCAGCGGGAAAGTTTTCAAAGCGTTCAGGTTGAGCCGTTTCTTGAGGATAAACCAGTTTTAGCTCGTGGCAGTGAGCGAATACTATTTTAGATTCTGCTTTTGGGCTGAGGCAGACCCAATCTATACCCTTTGGGAGTGGCAAGGTGCCATTACTTTCAATCGCAACTTCAAAGCCGCGTAAATGCATCTGCTCTATCAAGGCCTCATTTAACTGAAGCAGTGGTTCACCGCCGGTAAAAATGACATAGGGCTTAGCGTGTGAGTTGTTTTTAGGGGGGTGGATCAGGCTGGGTACAGCCTGTTGCTCTGACCACATCGCCGCAATGGTATCGGCCAGTGACGCTGCTGAGTCAAATTGGCCGCCATTTTGGCCGTCGATACCTAATATGTCGGTATCGCAAAATTGGCAAACGGCGTTTTCGCGACTTTCTTCGCGGCCATTCCACAGATTACATTTACTAAAGCGACAGAAAACAGCTGCCCTTCCCGCTCTGGCACCTTCACCTTGAAGGCTGTAGAACATCTCTTTGACTTGATACATAGTGGTTTAGGTCACTTTCCTTATTACTCGCCTGCGATGGCTTTAAGTTGATCGTTTCGAGACTCCATCATATCGCGAACGGATTTTGCGTCATCCATAATGTTCAAGGCGTTATCCAAAGTAAGCTCGCCACTTGTGAGTCGTTCGGGCAATGTCTGCTGCGGTGCTTGACCAAGGGCTGGTGCCTCTTCCTCTTCTGGCTCAATTTTCAGGCTCTGGATGATATTGGTATTTGTGTCGACCTGCAAGGTTGAAACATGGCTGCCTGGTGGTGGCTGGTCGCCATAATGCCAGTTACCCTGTTTGTCCTGCCACTTGTAAAAAGTCTGAGCTGAGTCAGAAATTGGGGTGCTTTCAGATGTGGCTTGTTTACCTGGAATCAAACTGTCAGGAACGAGCTTATCAGGAATGAAATCATCGAGAGTGGGCGTTGTTAGCATGGGCTTGCCATTCTTTGTGTCCAAAAAGAAGGGCACAATAATAACTGTGGCCAACATGCCGAAGGTAAACAAACGATAGATCCATTTCATGGTTTTAAATCCTGATAAGCAAACTTAATGCTTCTAGTGTTAAGGCGTACTTCTTAGTATTAGTCCGTACTTCTTAGTATTAAGCCGTACTTCTGGTTTTTAGACATAAGGTCTTTCTGGTTTTAGAGATAAGTAGTCGCGCCATCAGTATATATTTATAGCAGTGATACTGCCTCAATGCATTGCTCAATGCGATGCAATGGCTGAGCCGGTAAACAAGCTTGTATTAATAATAATAGATCTGATTTTGACAGCTCGCTAACATTTAAGTTCTTCGTCAGAATTTGAAGCGAATCTAAGTGGCTTGATTCAATCTTAGGGATGCTCAGGCTGCAGCGATAGAGTATAGCTTGCTCAATTTGTTCGGCTTGTAATTCATTTTCTTGGATTTGTGCTTTCAGTGATGGCTTGGGCAGTATTTTTGGCAAGCTCTTACGCACCTGTCTAAGAGGATGAACGACTTGAGTGTGCCATTGTTCGGTACTTTCTATAATGTTTGTTAGATATGTGTGTAGGGTTTTTCTCTCAAACGCTAGCCAGATAGAAAATAGCAAAATATTTATGCGAAAACCTTGCTCATCTTGAAGTTCCAACAGAATTTCTTGAAGTGCATTATTATTCCACTGTTGCAGTGAAAACTGCCAGAAGGGGTTGTCTAGCGCTAGCGTACCTAAGTCATAAGGAATAGTCTTAAGCTGTTTATCTGTGAGTATCTCTTGCATCGATAAGTTCATATTCACAAGCATAACGTGAACGTGATGATTAATCATCAATTGATGTTAGGCGTGATATCCGTTACCGTCTGCGTTTTTTCTAGGCTTTCCTTTCATGCTGAAACCAGGCTTTTCTTTATGCTAAAAATAGATGCGCTTACCCTAAGACGTGGCCCTGAACCTTTGTTGGAAGAGGCAGATGCCCTTATACATAGTGGTCAACGGGTGGCTATTATCGGCGCTAATGGCGCAGGTAAAACCAGTTTATTCAAACTTATTTTAGGCGAGCTTTCGCCGGATGCTGGCCACTTTAGTTTGCCGGGAAATTGTCGTGTTTCACATATGGCCCAAGAGGTCACAGCAGGTAATAGACAGGCTAGAGACTATGTTCTTGATGGCCATCAGCAACTGCGTCAGTTTGAAAAACAATTAGAAGTAGCGGATGCAGCGGGTGATCATCATCAAAGTGCCGTATTGCATGGTGAGCTAGATGGTATCGGTGCCTATCTAGCGCCGGTGACGGCTGAGAAATTACTGCATGGTTTGGGTTTTAAGCAGGAAGATATGTCGCGGCCAGTGAGTGATTTTTCAGGTGGTTGGCGGATTCGTTTGAATCTGGCGCAAGCCTTGATGTGTCCTTCTGATTTATTATTGCTCGATGAGCCGACTAACCACCTGGACTTGGATGCCATGTTATGGCTTGAACAGTGGCTCAAGCGTTATACCGGGACGGCCCTTTTTATCTCTCATGACCGGGATTTTATTGATGCTGTGTCTACGCATATTTTGCATTTTGAGCATCGTAAATTAAATCAGTATACCGGTACCTATAGTGCCTTTGAGCAACAGCGTGCGCAGAAGCTGGCGCAACAGCAATCTCAATATGAAAAGCAGCAGCAACGCATTGGTGAAATTCAGTCCTTTGTGAACCGTTTTAAAGCGAAAGCGACGAAGGCAAAGCAGGCGCAAAGTCGGGTTAAAGAGCTGGAACGAATGGAATTAATAGCGCCTGCGCACATTGATTCGCCCTTTAATTTCAGTTTTCCGGCGTCTGATAAAGTATCGAGCCCTTTGCTGACTATTCAGAAAGCTGATTTAGGCTATGACGAAAAAGTCATCATTAAAGACTTTTCAACGAGTATTTTACCTGGCACACGTATCGGCTTGTTAGGCCCAAATGGCGCGGGTAAGTCAACCCTGATAAAAACGCTGGTGGGCGATTTAGCGCAGGTTTCAGGACAGCGTTCTGAAGGAGAACACCTCAATATAGGTTATTTCGCTCAGCATCAATTAGAGGCGCTGGATTTATCTGCCAGTCCTTTTTTGCATTTACAGCGTTTGAAACCTTCGGCAACGGATCAGGAAATAAGACGTTTTCTGGGTGGTTTTGATTTTCGTGGCGATGCGGCGCTAGAAACGATTACGCGTTTTTCAGGTGGCGAGAAAGCACGCTTGGCGCTCGCTATTATTGCATGGCAAAAGCCTAACTTATTGATGCTCGATGAGCCTACCAACCACCTTGATCTGGAAATGCGCCATGCCTTAACGATGGCCCTGCAAAATTTCGAAGGAGCTATTCTGATCGTCTCACATGATCGACACTTATTGAAAAATACAGTTGATACGTTCTGGTTAGTGGCGAATGGCGGGATAGATGAGTTTAAGGGCGATTTACATGATTATGAGCTTTGGCTTCAAAACTATCAAAGCAGTGAGCTGCAAAAAGAAAAACAAAGTAGCGCTTCTTCTGAACTCGCTTCTGACTTGCAGAATGAGTCGGCCGAAGACAAGAAAGAACGAAAACGGCTCGCGGCTGAAAGGCGTAAAAAGCTTAGCCCTTTAAAGAAAAAGCTAAGTAAAGCTGAAACAGATATGACGAAATACCAAACAGCACTGGATGACCTGGAGATAGTCTTAGCGGATGGCGACTTATATCTGGCAGAAAACAAAGATCAGCTGAAAGTGAAGCTGGATCTTCAAACTGAGTCGCGTCAAAACTTAGATGCTGCTGAGCAGCTTTGGTTTGAACTGAGCGAAGAGATTGAAGTCGCAGAGCAGTCTGAGTAGACTGCTTCTGTAGCTGAAGGTCAGTAGTTGTAGATCGGTCGCTTGTAGAGCGAAAGCTTCAGCCGCCATGTGCCGGTGTGACTACTGATTGAGTTTGTCTGCATTAAGCAGGTCAGCCCGCTTATTTCTTATCCAATTTATCGAGGATGCGTTTGTGAACAATAGCGCCAATTGACTTGGCTGCTGCTTTTGCTTCGATCATGCTTTGTTGGCTTATCTTGATACTGTATTCATTTAGACGTTTGCCAGCTTCACTCGCGTTAAATGCGGCAATTTCCTGTAGCTGCTTGGTGGTGAAGTATTCATCGTAAAGCTGATAGAAAATCTCATTAAGCTTATTTTTTAAAACAAACTCTTCATGTACGGCGTTTGTGACCTCTGCTTGTGTTAGCTTAATGAGGTTTTGATCAACTTCGCCATTTCTTTTTGACATCGCTCGTACAATTTGGCCTGAGATAGCTGAGCTCATCAGTGGCAATAATTGAGTGGTATTATTTAGCTCTAAGATCTGATCAATAGCAGCCCGTTTGTCATCAGGCAGTGTTTTGGCAAGGCTAATATTGGAAAAAAATGATGTCAGTATGACTAATAGTAATAATTTGCGAATAAGCATCTACCTGTCCCTTTAATACGTCGCTTCAAATGAGTAAGGTGATTATAAGCATAAAAATACCTGAGGCATGGAACGTGAATCACAGGATGAGTGTTTAGGTGATGGTTTACGGGTGTAGAGAGTGGGCTTTCTTAATGGGGGCGTATTAATTGAAAGATATGAATAGGACTGAAATTAAACTCCAGTCCTGAATTTTCGATCTACTCAGCGCGCTTGCAGCGCCTCACTCTCAAATGAAATGCCCTTCCAGCCATGGCTCATAAAGTTACGAATATTCTGATGGTTGTCGCTTTCAGGATTCTTGAGCACGTCTTCTCTATAGTATTGGCCAAAACAATCGAGTGTTTGTTGTTCACTCAACTGCTGCAGCTTGGCAAACGCGAAGAGCTTGCATGAACCCGAATTCTCGCCGGCTTCATTACTGAGCTCGCCATTTTGAAAACGTGCGGGTGTGAAGGTATATAGCGCATCTATAACACCCATGGTTTGATTAAAGTCTAAATTTGCAGGCGAATTTTCTAAAATGTGTAAAAGTTTTTCAAAAGTAAGTATTTCTAAGCTCATTATTTGAGTCCTGTCTCTATTTTTAGTCTTTTTAAAGCATAACACTTTACTTGCTATAGTTTTCCAATTAAAATTCGCGCCCCTATAAAGCTGTGCCTATTATTTAGTCAGCCTGATATTCAGGAAAGGGCTAAACGCACAGTACGATAAACATTAACAAAATAATGGTAATTTGAATGCCTTCAGTAAAATTGAAAGAAAACGAACCATTTGATATCGCTCTACGTCGTTTCAAGCGTACTTGTGAAAAAGCTGGCGTATTGTCTGAAGTTCGTCGTCGTGAATTCTATGAAAAGCCAACTTCTGTTCGTAAGCGTAAAGCTGCAGCAGCGGTAAAGCGTCACGCGAAAAAGGTTCAACGCGAAACTAAACGTTTCGAAAGACTATATTAAGAACTACTCGTTTATTTGTTTGAAGTAAGAATCGTCAGTTTGATGTATTTTACTCAACAGTATTAAGTTTGTTCTTGTAAGTTTTTTTAGTCTGTTAATCGAAAGATTAATAATAGACTGACGAGTGATGCCTGTTTATCTCTGATATTTATGTATTTAATGCTCTGAGTTTACTCTCTGTGTGAATGCAGTATATGTTTAATGGACGGTGATGTGGAAAGCAAAGAGAATAGCCTAAAAGCAACGTTTACTTCCGCTATGAAAGAAGCGATGCGTGCCCGCGCGAAAGAACGTTTGGGGACCATTCGTTTAATTCTGGCTGATATAAAGCGTATTGAAGTCGATGAACGTATCGACATTGATGATGCGCGCGTACTTGCTGTTCTGGATAAAATGCTTAAACAGCGCAGAGACTCAATTAGTCAGTATGAATCTGCGGGTCGACAAGACCTGGCAGACATTGAAGCAGCAGAAGTTTTGGTTATCCAAACCTTTTTACCTGTTGCTTTGACTGACTCTGAGATTGATGCACTTATCGAAAGTGCGATCACAACCTCTGGTGCTGAGTCAGTGCGTGACATGGGTAAGGCGATGGCAATTCTAAAGCCGGAGCTACAAGGTCGCGCCGATGTAGGCAGTGTGAGCCAACGGGTGAAAAAGCGTCTTTCTAGCTAGGTTGATGCGAGTTCTCCTGAGATAGGTGGGTTAGCGGCATGGCGGGTTTAATTCCACAAGATTTTATAGACGATCTCGTTGCTCGCGTCCCAATCGCGGATGTCGTCTCTTCGCGTGTTCAGCTTAAAAAAAGCGGTGCTACCCTCAAAGCCTGCTGTCCTTTCCATCAAGAAAAAACGCCCTCATTTCATGTCAATGCCCAAAAGAATTTCTACCATTGTTTCGGTTGTGGTGCCAATGGCAATGGCATTAACTTTCTACGTGATCACGATAACTTGTCTTTTAATGAGGCTGTTGAAGAGTTGGCAAAAATTGCGGGTGTTGAAATTCCACGCGATGAGAAGGTTAAGCAGGTCTATAGCTTACAAAATAAGCTGTGGGATGCGCTTGAATATGCCAATTTGCGCTATCGTGACGCCCTAAAAGGTCATGACTCCAAAGCGATTGCTCAGCAATATCTTAAAAAGCGTGATCTGTCCCCAGAAATTATAGAACGATTTTCCATAGGTTTTGCCCCGGCTCAACGTGATTTTCTGAGCTCGAGTGTGCCACCTGAGACGCTTAAGTCTCTCATTACTACAAAAACAGTCTCTGATAAATATGAGCGGCTGTTTGATTTATTTCAGAATCGTTTGATGTTTCCGATTAGAAATAGTCGGGGTAAAACAATTGCTTTTGGTGGTCGAACGCTTGGGGATGATAAAGCTAAATATATTAACTCACCTGAGTCAGAAGTTTTTCATAAAAGTAATGAGTTATATGGCTTGTATGAAGTTAATCAGTCTAATCGCCAGATAGAGCGTTTGCTGGTGGTAGAAGGCTATATGGACGTTATATCCCTGGCTCAATACGGCATTACTTATGCAGTGGCAACATTAGGTACGGCCACAAATACTGAAAATTTAAGTCAGCTTTTACGCCGTTGCCATAATTTGGTTTTTTGTTTTGATGGCGATAATGCGGGTATCCAGGCGGCGCGTAAAGCCATGGAAAATGCTTTGCCCTTGTTTGAAGACGGTATGCAGTTGAATTTTCTGTTATTACCCAGAGGTGAAGATCCTGATACTTTGGTTCGTGATGAGGGTAAAGAGGCTTTCGAGCAGCGCATTAATCATGCTCAGCCTTTGTCAGAGTTTCTCTTTCAGATTTACTCTGAAGGGCTGGATCTGAAGATCGCTGAACATAAGGGCGTGCTTAAGCAGCGTGCTGAAGTTCAGATAGAGCAGGTTCGCTCAAAGGTGCTGAAGAATGCCTTGCGGCAAAAGCTTAATCAAATAACGTATCAGCGAGTTAAGAGGGGTGCGTTCCAAGAACAGGATAGTGCGCGAGACCTGGTGAGCACTAAGGTTGTTCAAGATCCCGATACTTCTTTATGTTTGGCCTTGTATTACATGCCCGAGCGCTCAACTGAATTTTTGCGGGTGATCGCGGGGCATTCAGATTATAGGCATGCTTCTGAGTTTGCTGACTTTCTTCAAGCTAACGAATTAAGTAATACCAATGCCGTTCTGTTCCGGCTCGCGACGGATGATGCGGGTCATCGTTTGCGCTTTAGTTCTTTGTTTGAGCGTTTAGATTGGATACCTGAATCGACTGAAATACAGTTGGTAGCGGATGATATATTGACGCGGCTGGTCAAAGAGCAAAAGCGAGCGAACGCACTCAAAGCGACAAAAATAAATAAGCTACCGAGCCAAATGACCGACGAAGAAAAGCAGGCTTTAAGGTCAATTTCAGTGACTAAATCGCAATAATAAGGCCGAAGCAAAAAAATTAAGCCAAAAAAGGCAAAGTATTTACATATCTCACTTGAAAAATTCGATTTTGGAACCATATTTATTTGGTTGAATAATAAAGTTTCTATATAATGGCCGACTATTTTTTGATCGACTTTCAAGCCATCTACCTCCAACTTAAAGGGTGAACATGTCAGGTAATTCACAACAGTCTCGTTTAAAAGATCTTATTGCTCGTGGTAAAGAACAAGGGTACCTGACCTACTCAGAAGTAAATGACCACCTGCCCCAAGATATAGCTGATCCAGATCAGGTTGAAGATATCATTAGAATGATTAACGACATGGGGATCCAGGTCGTTGAAGTTGCCCCTGATGCAGACTCTCTTTTAATGTCTGATGGAGACTCTACCGACGAAGTGGCAGCAGCCGAAGCCGCCGCCGCACTAGCAGCAGTTGAAACTGAAGCGGGAAGAACAACGGATCCTGTGCGTATGTATATGCGTGAAATGGGCACTGTTGAGCTACTTACCCGAGAAGGTGAGATCCGTATTGCCAAGCGCATTGAAGAAGGTGTGCGTGATGTCATGGCATCTTTGGCGCACTTTCCGGGTATTGTTCAGTCAATTCTTACTAAATATGATACCGCTGTTGAAGAAGAAGGGCGCTTAAGTGATATTCTTTCGGGTTTTGTCGACCCTGAAGCTGATGACGCACCGATTCCTCAGCCTGGTCTTGCGGTTAAGAAAGAAGAAGGTGACGATGACGATGAAGAAGAAGGTGAAAAAGGTCCTGATCCGGAATTAGTTCGGGAGCGAATGGAAGAACTTCGCGCCCAGTTAACTAAAGCATTGAAAGCTGAAGAGAAGCATCAGCGCAGTAGTAAAGAGTCAGTCAAAGAATATAATGAGTTAGGTAAAATATTTGCACCTTTTAAGTTAAATGCAAAGCAATTTGACAGCTTGATTATTGAAGTGCGTACCACCAATGAAATTGTGCGTATGAATGAACGAGCGATTATGGCGCTTTGTTCAAAGCAGTGTGGCATGCAACGAAAAGAATTTATTAAGCGCTTTCCAGGTAATGAAGCAAACTTGGGCTGGATCGACACCTTAATCGAAGAAGGGCATGCATCTTCTGAGAAGTTAAATGAAAACCGCGTTGAAATAACGCGTGCGCAACGAAAAATTGCAGGCATGGCCACGCTTACAGGCTTAAAAATAGCAGAAATTAAAGATGTAAATCGTCGCGTTTCAATTGGTGAAGCAAAAGCGAGACGTGCTAAGAAAGAAATGGTTGAGGCGAACCTTCGACTTGTTATTTCGATTGCTAAGAAATATACCAACCGTGGTCTACAATTCCTCGATCTTATCCAGGAAGGTAATATCGGCTTAATGAAAGCGGTTGATAAGTTTGAGTATCGTCGTGGTTATAAGTTCTCGACTTATGCAACATGGTGGATTCGTCAGGCGATTACACGCTCAATTGCTGATCAAGCCAGAACAATTCGTATACCCGTGCACATGATCGAAACGATCAATAAATTGAATCGAATCTCGCGTCAAATGCTTCAGGAAATGGGTCGTGAGCCGACACCTGAAGAGCTTGGCGAACGTATGGATATGCCAGAAGATAAAGTACGTAAGGTACTTAAAATTGCCAAAGAACCTATCTCAATGGAAACACCTATTGGTGACGATGAAGATTCGCATCTAGGCGACTTTATTGAAGATGGAATGGCGGAGTCTCCGATCGATACCGCAACTGGCCAAGGTTTGAAAGAGTCTACCAGAACCGTATTAGCAGGCTTAACCGCTCGTGAAGCAAAAGTATTACGTATGCGTTTCGGTATTGAAATGAATACCGACCATACGCTTGAAGAAGTAGGTAAGCAGTTTGATGTAACGCGTGAGCGTATACGTCAAATTGAAGCTAAAGCATTGCGAAAACTGCGTCATCCAAGCCGCTCAGATCACTTGAGAAGCTTTCTCGACGAATAAGTTGTTTTTACTACTAGCATCTTAAATCGGGGCGCATTATAATGCGCCCCGATTTAGTTCAAATGCCTGAATATTCACTTAGTTTTAAATGAATAATTTAAGGTCTCCGTCCTAGAAGGCAAGGACATAAAATAAAGCCCTCAAAGTGTGCCCCTTTAGCTCAGTTGGTTAGAGCACCCGACTCATAATCGGTAGGTCCCCTGTTCAAGTCAGGGAGGGGGCACCATTTCTTCTCTCAGTAACGTCCAGTAAAGCTCATAACTCATTGTAAATTCTATAATTTATAGCTATTTAGTGTCCAGCAACGAACAGCTGCGCTTAGTAACATCCATGACTTTTAGTAACACCTATAGTAACATCAACTCAATGTTACTAACTCTGGTGTTACTATGGCACGCAAAACAACCGCTTTAACCAACACAGAAGTCAGCCAGGCCAAGCCTAAAGACAAGGAATATAACCTGTCAGATGGCGATGGCTTAATGCTCAGAGTCAAACCTAATGGCTCTAAGCTTTGGTTATTCAATTACTCCCGCCCTTATACCAAGAAACGAGCAAATATCTCATTTGGCTCTTACCCTGAACTTTCTTTGGCCAATGCCAGAAAAAAGCGAACAGAAGCAAGAGAGTTACTTGCTGAGAATATTGACCCTAAAACCCATCGAGATGAGCTACATCAAAGCACTCAAGAAGCCTTGGGAAATACCTTCGGTGTTTTGGCTGAAAAGTGGATTGAGCTGAAGAGACAACAAGTAAAAGCAGAGACTGCCGACAAAGCATGGCAAACCTTAAGTAAGCACGTTCTACCTACTCTTGAAAACGTTCCTGTCCATGTAATAAAACCCAAGCTAGTCATTGATATCCTCAAGCCAATTGAGAGCAAGGGTAATCTTGAAACAGTTAAACGCCTCTGCCGTAACATCAATGAGGTAATGCGATTGGCTGTTGCCTCTGGTCATATTGAAATTAACTATCTGACTGATATTACCAAATTGTTTGCTGCACCCAAAAAGCAGAATATGGCGACGATCAAGCCTGAAAGACTCCCTGAGTTAATGAAAGCACTCGTGAATGCCAGCATAAACAAAAGCACCCGTTGCTTAGTTGAATGGCAGCTACACACAATGACTCGGCCGGTAGAGGCTGCTACAGCCCGTTGGGATGACATAGACCTAGAAAAAAAGGTCTGGGTGATTCCTGAAGAGCGTATGAAGATGAAAAAGCCTCATACCATTCCGCTTAGTGATCAAGCATTGGCTCTTCTGGATGTTATCCGCACAATGAGTGGCAATAGAGAGTATTTATTTCCTAATCACCGTGACCCTAGAGGCCATGCAAGTAGCCAAAGTGCGAATATGGCGCTAAAACGCATGGGCTTTGCGGGTGAGCTGGTGTCGCATGGATTACGTTCTCTTGCCAGTACCACCCTAAACGAGCAAGGCTTTGATCCAGATGTAATAGAGGCGGCATTAGCTCATGTAGATAAAAATGAAGTAAGAGCGGCTTACAATCGTGCTGAGTACATCGAACGAAGAAGAGTCTTAATGAGCTGGTGGTCTGAACATATAGAAAAAGCGGCTACAGGGAATATGAGTTTATCCACCAGCAAACAAGGTTTAAGAATGGTCAACGGTTAGTGGTTTAAATGACAAATCACACTTATCACTACTAAGCCTGGATCTTATTATGAAAACTAAAACCTCAAATAGAAAAACAACCAATAAAAACCATGAGAGCCCTAACTCTGTCGTAATTGAAACAGCTGAAAATATAGATGAGATATTAGAATTCGAGTCAAATTATAGAAAATCAAATAACATTAATTACTGGTTTAAAGAAGTTGAAAGCTATTTAAGAGATTTTCTAGTATCGAAATCACTACCTTCAGACCCTTACATCAAACATAAAAGCGATGAGTGTGGGCTCATAAGTTTGAAAGAAGTTATTAAAATAGAGCATTTAGATATACCTGGTGCTTTTGAGGCGGCCTCTGTTTTAGAGTATTTAATCTCTTCCCATGAGAAGCAAAACCATATTGAGGAAAATATAAGAAATAACATTCGAGATGAATCACTTGTTGAAGCCATGATATCTGAGCTTCGAGGTATGATTCTGGATAACCTCAAGGCAAACTCTTTGATAAAGAAGGTAGAAGAGGAGCGGTTGAATGACTACGTTCAAGCGGGAAGGAGTAGAACAACACCAGCACACGAAGCAAGAACAGAAGTTAAGCTGGAGGAACAGTCGATTGCCTGGGCTTGGATAGAAGAGCTTAGAAGGGAGGGTAAAAATAAGACTGAGTGTTATATCATCTGTGAAAAGAGATTGAATAAATACTATAGAGATAGCGGCAAAGATAAGACAATTAAATGGGGTACGATTAAGAAATGGTTTGTAAACCGAAAAGATTTCCCTCCCCAAGGAAAAAAGTAGGGTACTGATGTTCTCCGTACCCTGAATACCCCTGGCTTAATACCTTCTCAAATCCAAACAAGGCTATTAAGACACTATGAAACATCAAATAAAATTTTTAAGAAACCCATCCGTATTGGAGAAATTTGGTTGTTCTCGATCTAACCTTTACGAAAAGATAAACCAAGGGTTATTCGTACCACCAATCGCTCTTGGAGAGCGTGCTGTGGGTTGGTTACAGCAT
>Ga0105348_1000490_pt1 | contig 29508 bp, 22 predicted proteins | sample EN8Hudsemesocosm_2_FD_83504 | JGI IMG/M metagenome (GOLD analysis project Ga0105348, IMG submission 83504) | Methane-oxidizing microbial communities from mesocosms in the Hudson Canyon - EN8C Hudson Canyon | ecosystem: Environmental > Aquatic > Marine > Cold seeps | place: Hudson Canyon... | reverse complement strand
GCGAAAGATTGAAAGACCATGCTGACTTTATGTCGCCGAACAGTCCTTAAACTTTTTTTATCGAGGCGGGTAATGTCTTCATCATCTATCAGAACTTGCCCAAGTGTTGGCTCAATTAAACGATTCAGCAATCTCACAAGTGTCGACTTACCTGAACCAGATAAGCCCATGATGACAAAAATCTCGCCTTCTTTGATTTGCAAAGAAGCATTTTGTACCCCCACTGCCATCCCTGTTTGGCTGAATATAGTCTCTTTAGAAGCGCCGGAATCAAGCATTTGAATGGCCTTTTTAGGCTTGTTGCCAAACACTTTATACAGGTTTTTGACTTCTAATTTATATTTCATCGTCATCTTATTATTTAGTGTTCTAAATAAAGAATATATATTCATGCCCTTGATAAGGCAAATCTCTAACCCAGTAATTTCACTGACAAAACTATATCTTGGAAAGTTTGCGGTCAGTGTAAAAACTATTCCTAGATAATTTTACACTGCCACCCATATTGGCCTTGACACTGCCTTGCCCTTTCCAAAAAGAGACTTTACAAACTCTGCGCCAGCACTTGCCACAATTCGTAATGTTTTATTCATATTCAGGCCTCTTAGTCGGTGTCTTTGTTTGTCGCTTTGGCATAGCAAATTTTTATTTAATTAAAATACTTTGGTTTGTCGTTAACTAAGGTGATCAGGAAAAGGCTTATACGAAGCTGTGCTGTTTGAGTAATTTTTGCTAATACACGATATATGAGGTATTGCTCAAAAAAAGTACTACACTTACCAGATGTCTGTACTAACTTATATTTAGTAATTTGACCTTAGATCAATTCAAATAACTTAATCGGCCGCGTTTATAGCCTAGTATTATATTTAATGCCTTTGCAGAATTTAGCTGCTAAAGAGGTAATTATGAGTTATTCACATTTCACCAAATCTCAGCTACTTAAAGCGATTCAGCAATTAGATGCTGAATTGAAAAATATCAAGCAAGCCAAGGGGCGATGCTCCCAGGAAGATTATAAAAGCAAACAGCTGTTTTCATTGCCAATGCGCAGAGATAATGATTGGCTTTGGGACTGGGATCTAGAATCTGATGAAGTCTATTATTCACTTCAATGGAAAAGCATGCTCGGTTATGAAAAAGATGAGCTTGCAGACAATTTAAATACCTGGGTAAGCCTGATTCATCCTAACGATAAAAGCCTGGTATTAGAGAAGGTTCAGGCTTACGTAGATGGTCAATCCGACTCATTTGAAGTTGAAGTGCGTATGCGGCACAAGGATGGTCATGAAGTTTTTGTATTATGCCGTGTAATTTTGGTTGTTCGTGAATCTGACAGTAAAGCCGTTCGTATAATTGGTACTCATTTTGACATAACAGAACGCAAAAAAGCAGAACTATTAAATAACAAGAATGCTGAAATCTTGGAAATGATTGCAATTGGGCATTCTGCACCCGATATATATGATGCGATTGCCTTAATGTATGAAAACCGTCACCCCGGAATGCGTTGTTCTATGCTTGAATTGCATGCCAATAAACTCATGCATGGAGGGGCACCAAGCCTTCCAAAGGCATATTGTGATGCAATACATGGTATGGAATATGGCCCAAGATCCGGCTCATGTGGCGCATCGACCTATACTGGAAAACGTGTGCTCGTCGAGAATATTGAAACAGATCCTATATGGGAGCACATCAAAGATGTTGCACTATCACATGGACTGCGCAGTTGTTGGTCGGAACCCATTAAAAATTCTTCAGGAAAGGTATTGGGTGCCTTTGGCATGTACTACGACCATCCTGCACTGCCTGATGATGATGAGTTAAATGACCTTAGTTCTGCGGCCAGACTTGCAGGAATAGTTATGGAGCGGGACCAAGCACAAAAGCGTATACGTGAACTTGCCTATACTGATGCACTAACCGGGCTTTCCAGCCGAGCCCACTTTTACCAACATATTGAAGAATTAATAAATAACTCATATCGCCATAATCACCGTTTTGCTTTGCTATATATCGATCTGGATGACTTCAAGAGTGTTAATGACAGCCTCGGTCATGATGTTGGGGACTTACTCCTTAAAACGCTTGCTGGTCGTTTGAAAGATACTTGTCGCGAAATTGATTTTATTGCCCGGCTAGGTGGCGATGAATTTTGCGTTATCGTTGAAGAAGTAAGTGATGAGTATGATGCAGCTCATGTAGCACAGCGCTGCCTTGACGCGCTAGGTCAACCCGCAGAGCTTGCTATTAGAAAACTCATACCGGCTTGTAGTATAGGCATTGCTCACTACCCAGATGACGGGGAAGATCTGGCAACGCTCATAAAAGCGGCAGACACGTCACTTTACTCAGCAAAAGAAAGAGGCAAAAACCAATATGCCTTTTATAAACCAGAGCTGACCCATAAAGCAGAATACCGTTTTCAAGTAGAGCAGTACCTACGAGATGCGATTGAACTGCAACAGTTATCGTTAGTGTACCAACCCCAATTTAGCATCAGCACCGGTGAGATTATTGGAGTCGAAGCATTGTCACGCTGGAAACATTCTTTGCTTGGACAGGTTTCTCCTGCTGATTTTATCGCTACTGCAGAGCGAATTGGCATGATGAAGCCGCTTACGGAGTGGGTATTAAATACTGCCTGCCGCCAGGCAGCGGCCTGGAAGAAGGAAGGCCTACCGAATTTACGGATGGCAGTAAATATTTCTCCTAGCCTGTTTATAGATAAAGACATTGTGTCAATGGTCAAACGCATAATCGATGAGACTGGCATAGCTCCAGCTGATCTGGAGCTGGAAGTTACCGAAGGTTTTGTTCAGACAGAAAAGGCAAACCTTTCAATTTTTAAGGATCTGAAGGGGCTCGGTGTTCGTTTGGCTATAGATGATTTTGGGACAGGTTATTCGTCTTTTGCTTCACTCAAACATCTGGAGGTAGATTGTCTGAAGATAGACAAATACTTTGTTGAAGACATGCATGTCGATAACGACGCGCTAGTTCTGGTTGGTTTTATGATAGATATTGGGCAAAAGTTTGGCTACGGAATCATTGCAGAAGGTGTGGAGTCAACAGAGCAGCTTGACGCTCTAAATAGTTTGGGTTGCAAAATTGCGCAGGGCTATCTTTTTAGTAAACCGGTTTGTGGTAAAGAGATTTCAAATTTACGAAATAAAGCGAGAGCTCATTGACTATTTCTTGAAGGGGGTGACAACAGGGAATAGGGGGGCTGTCTCAAGATCGTTGTTCACGCGCGTAGGATTGGTAATAATGTAGTTATAAAAAAACTAGCAGGTAAATCAAATATGAATGCTTGGGCTCATTTACCTCATTCAGGGCAAGGACTTACTGCTTTTGATGAAGAATGGCATCGCAGTTTTCATCGTATGTTTTTTATTGGCTCTAGGTACCCTTTGCGTACGCTTATATCTTTACTCTCCGGAAAAAGAGTACGTCCTTCACCTGAATTCGTCTGTCGCGTACGTCAAGATCTTAACGCCTTACTTGATTTAGATATCCAGAATGTAAAAGCGGGTTATTATCCAAAGTCTGCACTCAGTTTTCCTCTGTTCTCTTATCTATACAATGCGGCTATTTTAGGTTCTCTTGACGTGTTTCGCGTTATAAATCGTGCAAGAAACAATAATTGGCAAGAGCTTCCGCCACACGCATATTCGGGTTCTTACCCAGATTATTATTTGAGAACCTTTCATTGGCAAACGGACGGATGGTTTAGTGAAAAATCGGCACGACGTTATGATGCATCGGTACAATTTCTATTTGGTGGCGTCGCAGATATTATGCGAAGAATGGCCCTGCCGCCAATATCCAGGTCTATCTCTGGTAGGAAAAATACCCACATTTTGGAACTAGCCTGTGGCACCGGTAGTTTTCTCCCTCAGATTCAAGCGGCCTTTCCTGATGCAAACCTATATGGGATCGATTTAAGCCCTGACTACATTCGCTATGCACGTAAGCACACCAAAGGAAATAATATTCACTTTATTAATCAAAATCTTGAAAATATTTCATTCAAGAATGAAACCTTTGATGCTGTTATTTGCAATAATTTATTTCATGAGTTGCCACCGAAGGTGCGTCGAATCGTTTTCGGTGAAACTTATCGTGTTCTCAAGAAAAACGCAGTTTTTTCCATCACCGATAGCCTTCAACTAAACGATGATTCAGTCTTTAACGAGTCTATAAAATACTTTAGCAAACGCTTCCATGAACCCTTCTACGAGCAGTATATTAGCGATGACCTAAAAGGGACCTTCGAAGAATATGGCTTTGAAGCTAGTGACGCCAAAATCAATCTATTCTCAAAATCAATTCATGGCACGAAGCGGTGAATTAGAGCTGTGATAGGCACGTTATAAAAGCGTGTTTAATCCGATTAAAGATCTCATAAAGCTTGTACAAAAAACAATCTATTACTATCCTGAATAAAATATCGTCATTTAGGGAGGAGCGCAGCCGTATGGTTTGCCTTAAATTACATGGTTATCAAAACACAGCTTCAAAATGCGCTTGTAGTTCAACTCCGACCAAACTGCTCTTTTAGTTGGCAGCAGACGAAATATTTTATAATCGCGGTAACGCTTACCTTAATCGTTTTTTCACTTTACTGGGTTATTCTCGGTGCTTGGTTAGTGCTACCTTTTATTGGCTTGGAAATTTCAGCTGTCGCTTTTTTTTGCCACCGAGTTTGCTCTGATACTTATCATCAAGAACTGATCTCATTTTTCCAAGATAATATTGCAGTAGAGTGGGGGAAGGACTGTCCTCAGAGGCGTTGGGTATTTCCTAGAGAAAGTTCTGAATTTGAGATTATTAGACCTTCGCACTCCCTATCTACTCATCAAATTAGGCTCAAATCTGGCCAACGATCGTTGCCAATAGGCAGAAAGCTAAATAAAGACGATATCGGGGTTTTAATTAAGTTGATTAAAGAGACAAGCATTCCTATACGCTTTACCGGTAAAACACTTCGACATTCGATTGATGGTTTTAATAAGCGCTAGAAAACTAAGTTGTACAGACATATTATTTGAGCTTTATATGAGAATTTTTAAAAAGCTCATCTGTACAAAATTTAATCAGTAATGTGATATACTGGGGGCTGCAATATCTGGATAGCCGCTATTTAAATCAGCTGCTTTGAGTAGTTTTGAATTACAGGTACGCACAAGTAGCGAAGACTTAGGGCTAAGTTAGTAGAAGTAAAGACCAAATATGTGGGGTGTGTCATGTTGAACGACCATTATTCTCGACATTATTATGTAAGTGATAGTCTTGACGAACTCGAGACCATTGAACAGGAATTGGAAGCGCAGGATATTACTTATGAGCAGTTTCATGTTTTAAGTAGCCAGGATGCGGAAGTCTCTGAGCATGGGCATCTGCATGAAGTGCCGTCTCTTTTTAAAAGAGATATTGTTCGCTCGACGCTTAAAGGGGCAACCGTTGGTATTATCCTGGCACCTTTAAGCCTGTTCGTTGTTTCATTGACCGATTTAACTGAAAGTGTGGGTTGGTTTCCCTTTGTATTTCTTGCGCTTGTGATACTGTGGTTTTGTACTTGGGAGGGAGGCTTCATTGGTATTCAAACACCCAATAAAGACTTTGTGCGATTTGAAAGTAGCCTGATTAAGGGTAAGCATATCTTTTTTGTAGATATCGCGTCCGCTCAAGAAGAAAAACTTCGCGAAGTTCTTAAAGGGCATTCAAAACTAGCCCCAATGGGCGACGGTGAGGCGACATCAGGAATGGTGATTCAAGCTCAGCACTTATGGCATAGATTTTGGCGCGTATTTCCTTAGTAAATACGACCTTGCTAGATGACTGAAAACAATGAATCCTACTTTATAGGGTTCATGTTTTCGTGTGTGGGTATTCTGTACGTTTTTAGGTTTCTCCTTTCTTATTTCCAGTCTCATCTTTTACTTTTCACTACATCTTTCATTTTGAGCGCCCTGTGCTAACATTAAAATTGTCGCGAGTTGATTAAAATTTGAGCTATTTTCATCGGGGCTTAGAGTTCAGTTCGAATTTACTTGAGAATGCGATATTCAGTTAAAAGACCGCTAAAACACCATAGCTATCACCATGGAGTTATTTCCATATGAAGTTGGCCTTTGTATTAGTGTTGTTAGTCATTGGTAGCATCCTCTTCCATTTTTATAGTCCATGGTGGTTCACACCTGTCGCATCAAACTGGGTCATTATTGACGATACGATTAATATTACATTCTGGGTAACTGGAATCGTATTTGTTCTGGTGAATCTGTTTGTGGCTTATGCCATTTATCGTTTCCGGTATGACAAAAACAGAAAGGCGGCCTATCAACCTGAAAACAAGAAATTGGAAATTTTCTTAACCGTTGTTACCTCGCTTGGTATTGCTATTATGCTGGCGCCGGGTTTAATGGTGTGGGCCAAGTTTGTCGAGCCGCCTGAAAATGCCGCTCAGGTTGAAATAGTGGGGCAGCAGTGGCAATGGACTTATCGCTTTCCCGGAAAAGATAAAATCTTTGGCCGCACCGATAGACGTCTGTTTAGTATCGATAATCCATTTGGTTTGGAGCCAAGTGATGAAAATGGCCAAGACGATATTTTAGTCACTAGCAACGAGCTGCACTTGCCTCTGGGGCAAGCTGTAAAAATGTTACTGCGCTCCAAAGATGTATTGCACAATTTCGCTGTTCCGCAATTTCGCGTCAAAATGGATCTGGTACCTGGAACGACAACATTCCTGTGGTTGACCCCCACGCGTGAAGGCCGGTTTGACGTGCTTTGCCAGGAATTATGCGGCATGGCGCACTTTACCATGCGCGGCCATGTTGTCGTTGAAGGACAACCGCGTTTTGAAAAGTGGCTGGAAGCGTTGCCAACATTTGCCCAAACGCAATTGAAAAAAACCACTGACGTGATGATGGGGCAGGCACTTTATGCTGTTTGTTCGAGCTGCCATGGTCTGCAGGCTGAAGGCCGAGCTGAGATGAATGCACCGGCATTAGCGGGTTTGTCAGGCGCGTACATTAGGCGTCAGTTAGCGCATTACAAAGCGGGCATTCGAGGTGGGGATGCGCGCGATGTGTTTGGTCAGCAAATGGCGGCAATGGGCGCCATGCTAGTCGATAGCGAGGCAATCGATAATGTGGCCGCTTATATTGCGACACTTCAAGGTGAGCCTGGGACTCAGCGTCTCTTACCGACCCTTCAGGGGAATGCAGTGAAGGGGCAGCATTTTTTTGAGAATTGTAGTAGCTGTCATGGAACGTCAGGTGAGGGTAATGAGTCAAGCGGCGCACCAAAGTTAGCCGGTCAGCATGACTGGTATTTAAAGCGTCAGTTGGAGAACTTTAAGAATGGTGTTCGTGGCGTGCATTCAAAAGATCAATATGGTCAGCAAATGAGATTGATGGCGAAGGTGCTCAAGAGCGAACAAGCCGTCAATGACTTGGTTGCTTATGTGAGTACTTTATAACAACGGGTGGCGATCAGTCTCCAGCTTTTTAGTAAGACAGTGTGATCTGGGAGAGTCTAGGTGGAACACAAAAAATTAGCAGATCAGAAAGCAACAGGACATGAACCTAGCAGCTTTATTAGTAAGTATGTCTGGAGCCAGGATCACAAAGTAATTGCTATTCAGTATGCCGTTACAGCCATTTTTGTTGGTCTGATCGCGTTGGTTTTATCAGGGATGATGAGGTTGCAGCTTGGCTTTCCAGACAGTTTTTCATTTATTGACCCTAGCGCCTATCTCCAGTTTGTCACCATGCATGGCATGATCATGGTGATTTATCTTTTGACGGCCCTACTTTTGGGAGGCTTTGGCAATTACCTCATTCCTCTGATGATCGGCGCGCGAGACATGGTATTTCCCTACCTCAATATGCTGAGTTATTGGACTTACTTACTCGCGGTTATTGTGTTGTTGGCCAGTTTTTTTGTTTCAGGTGGACCAACGGGGGCGGGATGGACTTTATATCCGCCTCAGGCGATTCTCGAAGGGACCCCTGGCGCGAGCCTAGGGGTGATTTTCATGTTGGTATCCTTGGCTATCTTCATTGTGGCTTTTACAATGGGTGGCCTGAACTACGTGACCACTGTGCTTCAGGCGCGCACGGAGGGCATGACGCTAATGAGAATGCCTCTCACAGTTTGGGGGCTGTTTATCGCGACTATTCTAGGTTTATTGGCTTTTCCTGCACTGTTGGTGAGCGCCATCATGATGCTGTTTGATAGCCTGTTAGGCACGAGTTTTTTTATGCCTGCCATCTCATCCTTAGGCAATCAGTTGGAATACACCGGTGGCAGCCCGATTTTGTTTCAACACTTGTTTTGGTTTTTTGGGCATCCTGAAGTATACATCGTCGCGTTGCCAGCATTCGGCATGGTCTCAGATGTGATTGCGACGCATGCGAGGAAGAACATTTTTGGCTATCGCATGATGGTATGGGCGATCATCGCCATTGGCGGACTGAGTTTTGTTGTGTGGGCACATCATATGTATGTGAGCGGCATGAACCCATATTTCGGGTTCTTTTTTGCCACCACCACCCTGATCATTGCTGTTCCGACGGCGATTAAAGTTTATAACTGGGTGCTCACTTTGTGGCAAGGTAACATCCATTTGAGGGTGCCCATGCTTTTTGCCATCGGTTTTATTTTCACCTTTACGCACGGCGGGTTGACTGGACTGTTCTTAGGTAACGTGGTGGTGGACCTGCCTTTGTCAGACACATACTTTGTGGTGGCACACTTTCATATGGTAATGGGGGTCTCACCAATCATGGTGTTGTTTGCCGCTATCTACCATTGGTTCCCTCTGGTCACCGGTCGGCATCTGCATAGTGGTCTTGGTAAGATCCATTTCTGGTTTACGTTTTTGGGTACCTATGCGATCTATTTACCTATGCACTATCTGGGTTTTTTGGGCGTTCCCAGACGTTACTACGCAGTAGACGGTATCGACTTTATTCCCGAGTCTGCTCATGTGCTGAATATGAATATTACTGTGGCGGCTTTAATAGTGGCAGTGGTTCAGCTTATTTTTATTTTCAATTTGATCTGGAGTTTATGCAAAGGCAAAAAGTCTGAAGTGAACCCATGGGGAGCGACGTCCCTGGAGTGGCAAACACCTGACCTCCCTCCGGTACATGGTAACTGGGGTGAAGAAGTCCCCAGGGTTCATCGCTGGGCTTATGATTACAGCGTGCCGGGTGTCGAACAGGATTTTATACCTCAGAATATGTCCCCAGAAGAGGTCGAGAATCTGAGTAAGTAAATACACATTTGGTTAGCAATATTGGAGTGCTGGGCTTATGAATATCATCCGTAAAGTGAGCGAGAAACCCTGGTTGCCGCAAGCTGACGACGTGTCAGAGGGGCAGCTTGCGACTCATCCAAAAGTGCCGTCCGAACGCATAGCACTTCGATTCTTTTTGGCCGTGGTCGGGGTGGTGTTTTTCTTATTTATTATTACTTTTTTGAACCGCTCACAATACCCCGATTTCGTGGCCCTGGCAGGTCAGCCCTGGCAGCCTTTCACCAACCCCTCGCAACTTTGGGCCAATACTTTACTATTATTCACCGGTAGCTTGGCTTTACATCTGACGCGTGTAGTCGCACGTCGCAATGCAGATAATACAATTTTGTTTTTTTTGGCATTAAGCGTGTTCTTGAGTTATCTATTTATTCTGGCTCAACTCTCGGTTTGGAAAGAACTGATAGTCAATGGCTATGGCTTAGCTTTAAATCCGGCGAATAGCTTCTTTTATCTTTTGACCGGTATTCATGGGGTGCACCTTTTAGGCGGCTTATGTGTACTCTTGAGCGTTTCATATAACTTTTGGGGTAACAAATCACGCACAAAGCTAAGGGCAAGTATTGCGCTGTGCGCAAGTTATTGGCATTTCCTGTTTGTTATCTGGTTGGTGTTGTTTGCGCTGCTAACGGCGACACCTGAGACTTTCAATGCAATCGCCTCGGTTTGCGGTTTTTAGGGGATACTATGGCTACCTCGACACCGGAAAGTACGCACAAACAATCTCAATGGCAAAACGTCGTCACGGATTGGTCCGCTGATAGGCAGGTTTTCGATATGCCCTGGGGCAAGTTTATGATGTGGGTATTTCTACTGAGTGATACTTTTATTTTTAGTATTTTCTTAGTCGGATATATGAGTGTCCGCCTGACAACGACAGCCGAATGGCCCAATGCAAGCGAGGTTTTTGCACTGACGATTGCAGGCCAGCATCTGCCCTTAATCTTGATAGCGATCATGACCTTCGTTTTGATCTCCAGTAGTGGCACCATGGTTTTGGCAGTCAATTATGCTTACCAGGGTAATCGTGAAAAAGCCTGTCAGTTTATGCTGCTGACCGCAATATTGGGCGCGTCGTTTGTCGGCATGCAAGTTTTTGAATGGACTAAGTTGATTACTGAAGAGGGTGTTCGGCCTTGGAGTAACTCAATGGGGGCGGCTCAATTTGGCGCATGTTTTTTTATGATCACCGGCTTTCACGGTGTGCATGTTAGCGCCGGCGTTATTTTGTTATTACTTTATAGCAATAAATTGCGTCGAGGTGATTACGAGAATAAAGGCTATAGCATTGTTGAAATTGTCGGCCTTTATTGGCATTTCGTGGACCTGGTCTGGGTCTTCATCTTTGCATTGTTTTACTTATGGTGAGGCGCCGTTTATAAAGGTGAGGTGACTTATGGTTAACGCGACAGCTACACAACATTCAATTGGGATTTACCTAAAAGTATGGGGCCTATTGTTTGTACTTAGTACTATGTCGTATTTGGTCGACTTTTACCAAATTCAAGGCTACTGGCGCTGGTCATTAATTCTTATCTTTATGTTTATCAAGGCGGGTCTAATTATCAGTGTTTTTATGCATCTTAAATGGGAAAGGCTGAGCGTTAAGTTAATGCTGCTAGTGCCCCCCATCGCGATTATAGTTCTAATTTCCTTAATGGTTTTTGAGGCTGACTATATCGCGCTTAGCCGATAGATCTTTAGAAAAAACTAGGTCTTTAGAGTAAATGACCCTGTTGCTTGAAATGGCTTTCTGATAATGAATTACCTATAGGGAAGGCCTTGGTAACGTAGACGCTTAAAGCGTTATTTAAGCTGTCTAAACGTTTATCGAGAAACAAGCAGTAAATCACATTCACGTGATACTTTAGACGTGCTAATTTATACTCAAACTATATTGTATAGGAGAAGGGCCATGAGAGTGCAATTACTGGTAACCAAAACCGACTTCAACTTACCGAACCTGAAGAATGAATTTAAGGATATAGGCATTGATTATGAAGTTGAATTCATAGAAGAAAATCCCGAACTGGTGGCATCTCTGAATATTCGTCACTCCCCCAATATCCTAGTAGATGGGGAGTTGGTTTTCCAACGACAGCCCACTGAAAGCGAACTGAAAGAGTATTTCTCGACAAAACAGTGACTTGCTTAGCGTCGAAAGTGAAAGCGTAAATTCGGGTGAGATGAACTTAGCAAAACGGAAGGTTGATGTGAGCCTGATGTCGAGCGAGGTGAGAAAGATTGAAATCTGTAGATCAAAGAGATGTCAGCGCCTTAGTCGGCGAGCTGCAAGATAACTATCGAGAAACAATTACCGAGTTTTCGAATGCGCATTCAGAGAGCTTACTTAATTTTTGTCAACTGATTGCCAATTGCCATGAGAGACTTAATCTCTTGGATAAAACGTCTGAAAATGAGCGAATTAAATTAGTCGGCCGGTTTATATTTTTGGCCATAGATAATGTGTTTCTGTCAGTTAAATTTTTATCTCTTGGTTATTTTTCTCAATCCGGGAACAGCATGCGACAATCACTTGAGTCCGTCTGCATGGCGATCTTGCTATCCTACGAAGGAGAAATAGAGATAGGCAAAGAAAAAACAATTAATTTTTTTGAGGCCTATATTAAAAACTATAGAATGACTCGAGCGCACAATTCAATCAGGTATGTGCAGCGCAATATCGATACTCTGGGCATTCAAGGTCAAGCCGTTGACGCGATGTTAGCGTGTAAAGAACATTATAATAATTACAGCCACCCCAATATGCTGACCTTCGCTGCTCGTATGATAAATACCGATGGTGGGCCATTTGTTGCCGGAGGTGGCTATGATGCTGATAAACTGCCCACATTCCAGCAGGAGCTTGAAGATAGAATTAAATTTACGCGTATTCTACCTGACTTTATTGGCTGCATTTTGAAAAACGTCAGTCATGCTTAATGAAAATGTGTAGGATTGAGCATGATCTTGTGGGCAAGTTTGAATGCCTGCTTTTTTTATCGATGCCGCCATCCTAAAACCATAAATCACAGGGCGCTAATCGATTACTCATTTAAAGGGACCAAAAGACTACTCAGAAGCAAAGTCATTAATCACCTGATAACCGCATATGGACTCATCCTAGTTTGCAAGTAATCTGTTAAACGGCAGCTGGCTCGACTGCATACGTTTACCAGGCCTCTTAAGGTGGCATACGTTGATGCCGGGCCATAATGGTTTATTCGCGTGTAAATCCCCTAGAATTGAGGCGGTTTCATTTTAACTTTATAGCCTTTGGCAAGTAGCTCTCTAGGCCAATGATGCGACCCGGCACAAGCCTCCATGCCATTGCTTTTGACACTTTAAGTTAATGAGAACGTATGAATTTAATGTGCTTATAACCGTCTTGAACTAGCAATTTCACCAGTTAGCTAGAAAATCTATTGCTTAAGCCATTTTCGCCCAGAATATATATTGTGGTGTTGCTCATTACCACTTTTCTACTCATTTCTAGGGCATCCAACTCGAATTATGAACTTTATGAAGGAAACCATCCCACCTATCAGAAGTACTGAGTTAGTAACAACTTCGAGTTGTAAAAACAAACTAGAACTGAAAGTCGGGTGTAATTGATATACAAAATAATTGACGTTACTTGAATCCGTGACTAATTTTAGCTTTGAGGACACCAGTGAAATGGATTATATGAATAAGTTACTTATTTAATTGGAGCTGGCAAGTGTGATGGAGCAAGGATTTCTAACCGTAGTGCTAGTGCATATTTCTTTATGCACCATCTTAATTTTAATTCTACCTAAATTCATCGTTTTTAAGGCGATGGTCTGAGCTACCCATACTGGTAATGGGTGATGTTTCTTACGCGAATTTGTCTCTCTTGGCGATTGTTTTTGACAGCATACAGATTGCTGTGGATACCTGAAAGTACCGCTGCTAATTAGACCTTGATACTGGATTTCTTTATGAAGGATGGAGTGATTTATTTATTCAATTGTTGGTAACACTCTAATAGACGTGCAAGGTGAACATAGCTCAAAACAGAGTAGGGGGCTTGCTATTAATGGTGTTGGTAGAAATGAAACAGGCGCACAGAGATGTATCTAAAGCACCATGTTGGCAGGTGAGGTAGACGGATAATGTCGGATAAGGTGACTACTCAAATAAGCTGATTTCACTTTTGGATATTTAGAAAATTCTGCCCCAAAGATACCAGTCCAATACAGGATTACTGGAGAATTTGAAATGGTTAGTCGATGCAATAACATTAAATTCACTACAAAGGGCAATGCTGTTACTTGCGGAACCGTGGCAACTCTACAAGGTTCGATCAGAAAAATTGGCGATCAGAAAGAAGCTTTGGAACACACGAAAACTTAGTTTTCAAAGTCTATCCAAGAGTTCATTTGATTGATTTTATGAAAGGAATGAAAAAACAGAATAGAACTAAAGTGCTCCGAAGTAGGATTTGAGGAAGTTATTCGTAGCACAAAGTAAAGGGGTTAGTTTTTAAAATGCTGCTAACCTAGTTTTCCAAGGAAGTATAGAACGTTTCAATATTGATTGATTCATATAGGAGAAGGGAATGAAAAATAAAACAAAACAACAAGGCTATATTGACGTATTCGTTGACAAGTTTTTTATGTCTAAAAAGAAGATTAACAGCGCAGACTTTGCTGGTAAGATCGCGGCGATTGATAAAGTTCAGGCGGTAATTGAGTTTAATATGGACGGCACTATTATCAGCGCCAATGATAATTTTCTGAATACCCTAGATTATAGTTTGGATGAAATCCAGAACAAACACCACAGCATGTTTGTCGAGCCTGACTTTAAGGATTCTGCTGAGTACCAGCAGTTTTGGGAGAAACTCAATCGGGGTGAATTTGAATCGAAGGAATATAAACGCCTTGGAAAACGCGGTAAGGAAGTTTGGATTCAAGCGTCCTACAACCCAATCATGGATCTGAATGGCAAGCTGTTTAAGGTCGTGAAATATGCCACGGATGTCACCGAACAAAAATTACAAAATGCGGATGTTTGTGGGCAGCTTGACGCCATCAGCAAGGCACAAGCTTTAATTGAGTTTAATATGGACGGCACCATTATTAGCGCCAATGACAACTTTCTGAATACGCTGGGTTACAGTCTGGAAGAGATCAGAGGCAAACACCACAGCATGTTTGTCGAGCCTGACTTTAAGGGTTCTGCTGAGTACCAGCAGTTTTGGGAGAAACTCAATCGGGGTGAATTTGAATCGAAGGAATATAAACGCCTTGGAAAACGCGGTAAGGAAGTGTGGATTCAAGCCTCCTATAATCCAATTATGGACTTGAATGGCAAGCCGTTTAAGGTGGTGAAATACGCAAACGATGTTACTGAGCAGAAATTGCGAAATGCAGATGTTTCGGGTCAGCTTGAAGCCATCGGCAAGGCACAAGCGGTGATTGAGTTCAATATGGACGGCACTATTATCTACGCCAATGACAACTTTCTGAATACGCTGGGTTACAGCCTGGAAGAGATTATAGGCAAACACCACAGCATGTTTGTCGAGCCCACCTTCAAGAACTCCGCCGAATATCAACAGTTTTGGGAGAAACTCAACCGGGGTGAATACGAATCGAAGGAATACAAGCGACTTGGTAAAAACGGCAAGGAAGTATGGATTCAAGCCTCCTACAATCCAATCATGGACTTAAATGATAAACCTTTTAAGGTGGTGAAATACGCCACCGATGTCACCGAACAGAAATTGCAAAACGCCGATGTTGCTGGTCAGCTTGACGCCATCGGTAAGGCTCAGGCGGTGATTGAGTTCAATATGGACGGCACCATTATCAAAGCTAATGACAACTTTCTGAATACGCTGGGTTACAGTCTTGAAGAGATCAGAGGCAAGCACCACAGCATGTTTGTCGAGACGGCCTTCAAAAACTCCGCCGAGTATCAACAGTTTTGGGAGAGACTTAACCGGGGTGAATACGAGGCTAGCGAATACAAGCGGGTTGGTAAGGGCGGTAAAGAGGTATGGATACAGGCCTCCTACAACCCCATAATGGACTTGAATGATAAACCTCTTAAGGTTGTCAAATACGCTACGGATATTACTGCGCAAAAGCTTGAGGCAATGGAGAACGCACGTATAAAACTGGCGCTTGGAACCGTGAGTTCATGTGTCATGATCGCTGATGCCGATTTCAATATTATATATACGAACGATACCTTACAGGATTTGATGCGCGTAGCTGAAACTGATATACGTAGCCAGATACCCGGGTTTGATGCAAGCCGCTTGGTTGGTAGTAATATAGATATGTTCTATAGAACTACGGTGCATGAGCGTGGCACGTTAGAAAATTTGACGAGCACATTCAATACGCAGATAGAGTTGGGTCGTCGTACCTTTGTGCTGGCAGCAAACCCCGTTTTTGTTGATGGTAAACGTACTGGTACAGTAGTGGAATGGCGTGACCGCACAGGCGAGGTTGCTATGGAAAAAGAGATCGACAGTATGGTCGAGGCAGCAGGCACCGGTGACTTAACAAAATCAATTTCACTGGAGGGCAAGGACGGTTTCTTCAGAAACCTGGGCAGTGGTCTGAACACTCTGGTTAATTCAATAGATGTGGCTTTGAGAGAGATAGCCGAAAATGCTACGCGGGTAGCTGCTGCTTCGTCACAAACATCTACTGCCATCGGGCAGATTTCTGATGGTGCCCAAAATCAGCTACATGCTCTCGCGCAGGTATCAACGGCGGTAACACAGTCAAGTGCTGCCGCGTCCGATGTTGCCAAAGATACTAGTCAGGCCAGCGAGAGTGCTCAGCGGGCGGTTAATCTGGTGAGTGGCGGGCAAGAGAAGGTGTCGCAAATGGTATCGGTTGTGAATGTAATCGCACAGAACAGCGAGAAAATTAACAAGATTACCGAGGTTATTAGTGCGATAGCCAACCAAACCAATATGTTGTCTCTTAACGCTGCTATCGAAGCAGCGCGTGCGGGAGAACATGGTGCTGGTTTTGCCGTAGTGGCAGAGGAAGTCCGAAAACTCGCGGAACATTCTGCAAATTCGGCTGAACAGATTAAAGGTCTGGTGGAAGCGGCCGTACGAGAGGCAAGCAATGCCGAGGCTACGGCTGCTGATGTGCAGGTAGATATGGCATCGATTCTGGCAGCATCGGGTGATATTGATGAAATGTTACGTCGAGTCGCTGCCGCAATGGACCAGCAAAGCGCAACGGTGCAGGAAATAAGCAGTAATGTAGATTCGATGAAACGGGTTGCTGAAAATAATGCGTCTGCTTCTGAAGAGATAACAGCCTCAGTATTGGAGGTGTCTCGTCAAGCAGATGGTGTCCGTGGACAGGTAGATAAATTTAAACTCGCTAGCACAGGACAGAACAAGGAACATTTAATTAACTAATACGGACAAGCAGAGCTTCTACTCCGCTAATAGTAGAAGCTTGCCTTTGCTTGAGGGCAGAAAGGGTACTATTTGTAGTAGAAAATCTAATGAGCATGAGCATTAATCACATGATGTCGTATTGGCACAAAGCAATGAATGATGAAGGGATATAGTCATTGTAATGTTTAACTATGAGGGGTGACTATTGATATACTAGTGGGTAAAACGTCCATCCTCTTTTTAGAAAATATATAATGATCTTACAGAAAATTGATAAAGTAACTTATCGCAAGCGTCTAAATAAGGTAATTGTGTGTGTCGTTACCGCCTTATTATTAATAGCCTTAGGGGTTTCAACCTTATTGATCCATTTTATGGGTAATCAAGATAGCTCGAATTTTATGTTAAACCTAGTCGGCGTGGGTATTGCTGCCAGTATAGTCGGGGCAGTTTTATATCGAATTCGCGTTTTACCCTTCATGTCAGAGGTTGTATATGTTTGGCGCTTAAAGCAGGAGCTAAATGCGATTTATCGTCAATCAGCTAAACTAAAATCTGCGGTAGAGCTTGACAACTATAATGCTTTAATTGTCACGTACTATAATTTGAAAGGTTCAATCCAGTTATATGAGCTCGATGATAATGACCTGACATTAACAAGCATAAGAAAAGAGCTCTTGGAATTAGAAACAAAAATGCAGGTCTTGGGTATCGTTGTTAATACAGCTGATTATCACCGAGGTTTATTGAAACAGCTCACTGATACTACTTCTTAACTATATGATGAGCGCTAATGGCGCTGCTATCCCCGGATAAATTAATGTCTGCTTGTTTGAGTCAAGCAGACTATTTTTTCTTAGGCGAGATTTAGTTCACCTAATTAGCTTGAGGGCTCAAGTTAGTGCATTACTCCAAATACGCTGTAGCTATTTTCTAGTTTAGAATCGTTGGTGTGGTCCTATCGGCACTATCGTTATTCACTTTCCAGCCAAGGTCTTTTAAGAAACCTAGCAGTACGCTGGTAATCTGTGTTCCGTTTACTATAAGGTCTTCTGGCGACAGCGAAAATATTATGCAGTCAGAAGAACCATAAAGGGCTAGGAGGGCGTCAGCTCAAGTAAGAGCTTGTAAGCGAATCAGACAATTAGAAAGAGTGTGTGGCACAAGTAAAGCTGTTCTCGATGCGTTGCAGTGCAATTTTTTGAGTAGTGCACGCAGCGTCAACCTGCGTGCATCAACCGGGATATCTCTACATTAAGCACCACTTGCTACGGGCGTCGGTGACCAGCGAGGCTCATACGCATTGTTCGATTCTATAATCACGCCTTTTGAGGGACCGGATATATTCAATTCAGCTATACCCGCTTTCCTATTTTCGTCACCAACTTCAAACAGAACATATTCGCCATCTGGAGATATGCTTGCGGCTGAAACTTCGTTGTCTATTCCTGTGATGTTAAGTTGTACGCTCTGATTCTGTTCTTTTGAATAACATGACATATCAAGAAAACAAATGATCTCGTCGTCAAAAGCCCAAATTGGCTGGTCTTTGTTTTCTGCTATGAGTTGCGGGTCTGAGCCATCGGCACGAATGTTATACGCGTGAGTGTACGAGACATCATCCTCGTCATAGCGCCAGGTTTTGGTGTAAGCCAATTCTGCCTCATCGCCATCATCTGATAGGCTTGGGTTCCAGTTGAGTTCTTCAAACCAAAATTGTTCGGCGGGCTCTGCACCGACCAGTAAACGCATGTCTTCTTTACGCAAGGCGCCACCAGACGTCCAGATAGGTTCGGCGGTCGACAATTCAATGATGTATATATCACTATTGAACAGCGTTAAGTTGTCGTTGTTATCACCAATATTAGAGTTGCCCGTCATGATCGATAGCGCGAGGTATTGGCCGTCAGGCGAAAGTCCAATCGAGCGCACATCCTGTCCAAACTCGGTCAGTTTGGTCAGCGCTTTAGTCGTGACATTGACTCGAAAAGCTTCCCATGCGCTTTCTGCTTCTCCTTTGGCGCTGGCGAAATAAACATATTGTGCATCATGGCTCCAGGCGACGTAACCAGAAATAGGTTTGCCATCAGCAAGTAGTACTCGCTCAGAACCATCAGGGTTCATCATATAGATGTCATCCAAATTACCGAACGCAATTTTATATCCTGGGTTGGCATTCAAGGCGTTTTGCAATATTTCTGAATCACTTAACTCGTCTTTGGGCCCGTCGTCTTTTATGTCTGAATTGAGAGTGACAGTGAACTGCTTGGCCTGGTAGCTGCCGTTTGGCAACGTAGAGGGCAAGCCGTACTGACCGTCAGTGAGTATGGTGTACACCGCTGTATCATGTGCTTGGACTTTATCTTTGGTGTTTAGTTTCCATTCTTGCTGTATGTCTTCAAGTCGACCTGAAGCGTGCTGTGCGCCCAAAATAGACGTGAGCGACCAGTAGGTATATTCAGTCACCATGCAACTATAATCACAGCTTTCATCGTTATAGGTATACCATGCGCCAGAAGGGTAACTGGCTGGAATTGTTTCGAATTGTCCTCCTCGTGCTATATCCATGGCATCAGAAATAGCGGAGCCGGTTTGTTCACCAAATACACCGGGGTATACGCCGGCAAAGCCGACATGAGTGATCAGGTGTAATACTTCTTCCAGGGTGGCGTCAAATTTACCCCCGTCCGAACTATTGGGGTGTGTTTCTGATGCATATAGATCTTGTAGCGCGTCATTATTCGTCACTTTCGTTTCCAGTACTGACATCTTGGCTTCAGCTTCCGCGTTATCTTTGAACATAAGCAGCGCTGACTTTTGAGCGACCATATGATCCACAACAGCTTGATTGTCTGGAATGCCATCCTCATCGTTGTCTAGGTACTCGGCCATGACATTGGCTGCATGCATGATCTTGACATCGGGTGTACTGCTGGTACCCAGTATATCGATACCAAAAACACGCGTATGCTTTTTGAAGTAGGGGGCCAAAGCATGATTGCTTGGTTCTGCGTTACTACTTGATGGTGTCGTAATTTTATTCGAATCGCTACTGCAAGCGCCTAGTGACAAGGCTAGAATGGCACTAACAGAGGGAATTAGTTCAAATAACTTCATATTGTTTTTTCCTGTGAATGAACACTGTAGTATTGAAGTTCAATTCTGGCAAAAACAGGCGTAAAAAGGCGTCAGGCTAGGTCAGCTAGGGTCAGGGTCAGTCAGTTAAAGTAAGCCTTTGTAAGACTTGGTAAGAAAAACGTTTGAGTTAGTCGGCTCACTTATGGCACAGAGGCTTCCTGATTTTTTGGGTTCCTAGCCAAAACGGGGAAGTCCAGAGGGTAAGGTAATAACAATGGATAAGCCGCCTAAGGCACTTTCGCCAAGTTGGATGGCCCCTTTTTGCTGCTGGACGATTGCATCTACGATGGCGAGCCCAAGACCGAAGCCGCCTGAATCTCTATTTCTACTTTCATCAATGCGCGCAAAGGGCATAAGAATGGATTCTCTAACAGCAGCAGGAATTCCGGGGCCATCGTCTTCAATGAGTATGCTTACTTTTTGAGCTTCCGGATGGTTAATATCACTACCATAATTTAGCCTGACTTTGATATGCTGAGTGGCGTACTTCAGAGCATTCTTAAGAACGTTGTCTATCATTATTTGGAGATTAAACGGGTCAGCTTCTATTTTTACAATAGCTTCGCTAAGTAGTTCAATTTCGATCGTATTATTGAGTAAATTAAGCTCTTTTACTCGATCAGCGATGAGCTTGGTGAGATCAATTTCTGTTGTGCTATGGGGCGCTTGTCTATGATTAAATTTGGCAAATGTCAGAATCTGGTTCACCAGGTATTCAAGCTCATCAATATAGCGTTCAAGATCATGGCTTAGCGGCTCATTTTTGAGTTGCTCATACTTTCGTGTTAGTAGTGATAGCGCGAGTTGTATTTTACTCAGAGGTGTTCGTAGCTCATGAGAGATCGCATGTGTCATGACCTGTTGTTCAGACAGCGTTTGACTCAAATCGGCAGCCATTTTATTTAAACTCATCGCGAGTTCATTAAGTGGGGCCGGTGCATTAGTCTCTGCTCTGGCTGAAAGCCGACCATTTGCCCAACTATTACTAACAGCGCTTAGCCCTTCAATTCTGACACTAATACGTCGAACCAGAACCATTAAAGTTAAGCCGATAAGCAGCATGAGCCCGATGCCTGTGACTTGCAGGATCAATTTTGTTTGAGACTCTTCACGTATTTCATGTTCGATATTCTGACGAATATGTTCACTGATGTTCTCTGCCTCAACGGCTGGCTCAATATCAATATCTGATATGACGAGAAAGTTAGCGGTCTTAAGCAGCTTCTGCACAGATAAAAAGAGCCGGGTTTCTAGGTGTTGATATACAGCGATAGTGTGCTGTCGTGTGTTTAGCTCGTAGTCTCTTAATCTGCCTTTGAGTGAAACTTCATCTTCGACAAAAATATGAAACATGGTTTCATCACTTAACTCACGTATTAATTGTGCATTAAGCTCGGGTGACTTAGTCCAATTTGCAATAATCTGCTTAGACACAAATTGAATGTCGCGAGAAAAATCTTCTACGTCGCTTTGTTTATTTTGATATTCCATCAGGCCGACAAACAATAAAATGATTAAAACCAGCGCCGCTAAAATACTCAGATAAAGTTGCCAAAAAAGACTATTAAATAAGCGCATTATTAATCCGTTACCAGCATATAACCGCGACCACGTATGGTCATGATTCTTTGTTCTTGACCGGGAAAAGCAAGCAGTTTTTTTCGTAATGACGAAATGCGCATATCAATGGAGCGGTCCATGCCGTCATACTCAAATCCACGTAACTGTGAGCAGCATTGCTCACGGCTGACTATTTCACCTGCTTGCTTTGCGAGGAGTGCGAGAATATCGAACTCTGCACAAGATAGCGCCAATGCGTGTTCAGAAATACTTACCTTACGTTGTTGACAATCGATCTGTAAATCACCAAAAACAAAAACATATTTTTTACTTTGTTCGGTTTGCAAATGCGAGGCAGTCTGTTTCGTTCGTTTTAATAAGGCTTGAATACGGGCTAACAAAAGGTGAGGTTTGATCGGTTTTGTAACGTAATCGTCTACACCACTTTTGAAGGATGCGAGTTCGGTAATGTCGTCATCGCAGCCTGTTAACATGAGTATGGCACCTTGATAAAAAGTGCGAACTTCGGTGCAGACTTCTAGCCCACTTTTACCCGGTAACATAACGTCCAAAATAATAATATCCGGCGCAAACTGACTAATACTCTTAGCCGCTTCATGGCCGGTAAAAACAGCTTCGCAATGATAGCCTTCTGACTCTAGAAGCATTTTGGTTAGCCGTGATATTTCAACGTCATCTTCGACTATCATCACTTTAGTTTTTGCAGTGCTGATTTGACTCATAATAAATTCTCAAATAACGAGCGATGTTGGGCGTGTATGATCTAACTATCGATCTGCTTACAAGAACAGCTTGATGGCGAGTAGTAAGCATAATGTCTAATAACTATCTCACCACTTGGCTTAGTATGAGACTATTTCAAATCAATGAATACCGCTATTACTGACGAGTATTATTGCTTTATTTGCTCACACAAAGGGTAAGAGGGCGTCAGTGTCTGTAAGAGATTGTAAGAACAAAATAATCGAAGATAGAAATTAGGGTTGAAGCCACAGGGTCTAATTGGGCTTACTTTGTAAGCAATACTAACTTCGCGAAGTTGATTTTATAAGCTAGGAATCTGATCTCCTGATAACTGCTTATGGCATAAAGTCGCTAGAATTATTGCTTAACATAGACATAGTTTCTTGCACGATTATCACAGATATAAATACGATTGGTTAACTTAAAACAGTCGTTGATAGTTAAGTGCTTAGCAGGAGTTATGTTTTCACTAACGGCCAACTGTTGCTTATCCTTTTTTAGAAAGCTATACATCGTTTCAAATCGGCTGGCAAAGTCCACTTTCTTTTCTAAAAGGTCATTAAACAGGTAAGCAAATTTTGTAAATGACATGGTCACACCACCAAGGCCAATTTCAAGCATTTTCTCTATGTAGCGAACATAGCTCTGATAGAGATAACGATCAATTTTGGACTGCTGTGCTTGTTTGCCGATGAAAGGCGTTAAACCAATTTTGTTCTGACGCTCTAATGCACCCTGTTTTAAGCTTGAATTTGTTTTGTTGCCAATCTGGTAAAATTTTAAAGCATTACACGTAATCAGGTTGCCCGTGAAAGAACAGGGTGTACTGTTGCTTGAAGAAGAGCGTGACTGGCGAGTCTCTGATTTAATCTTGGCGTTAGTCTTTGAATTGAATTTGTGTTGATTGCCGGGGGCAATATTTTGCCTAAGCTTGGAGGTTGGGGACGCAGGATCTTTTTTTGAAGTATGACGTTTGGGCATTTTAATCGAGATATGCAATGCAACTGCGTCGCGCTTTAGGAGTAATGCTTGAGTGACTTCATTGTTTTTTTTAAAATCAACGAAAGCGGGAAGGGCTTTGCCTTTTCCTCGTGCTTTTATTTCACAATAAATTTGTTCGTAGTAAGTTTCTGCATATACGAAGCACTTTGGTATTGCCGCGCTCGCGTGTTGAGAACAGCACACAAATAATATCAAATAAAACAAATAGCCTATTTTGAAGCGAATACCTGCGCACCTGTCACGCTGGCTGAATGATAATGTCATTGTCTAGGTTGCTCTACTCTAAGGTAAAATGGCTTAGTATCTAAAGTTTAGTCTAATGCGTTTATTTTATTAATTGTTTGTTTAGTTAAGCGACTGTATTGCTTTGATAACCAGCCAACTATTCATTACTGCGCAATTTTCGCCACGCTCTGGGTGAATACCCTGTCGCATTACTAAATGCACGCGAAAAAGCACTGACATCGCTATAGCCGAGCATCTGTGACATCAAGGTAACATCCATATTACTCGCTTGAAGCAACTAACTTGCTGTATTGGTACGCGTATCCATCAGCAAGCCTTTGAAGCTGGTGCCTTCGAGTTTGAGGCGGCGCTGAAGGGTTCTTGAATGTAGCCCTAAAAACGCAGCCACGGTATCAATATTATGTTCGTTACTTCCGAGGGTTTGAAGGATCAGTGTGCGAACCTGACGTACTAGATCATGACGATCCTGATCGAGCTTTCGATTCAGTTCACGCAACAAGTAGGCGCGGGTATTGTCGTCAAATCGCGCTATTTTTTGACCCAGATATTTGTTGGAAAACCCTATTTGGTTTTGTTCCTGATTAAATCGGACCTTAAGGTCAAAGTGTTCCAGATAGGATTTTGGGCTTGATATCGAGTGGTGGGTGAAGTGAATAAATTCTGCTTTAAAATTTGGGCCACATAAGGCGCGAAGAAGGCGGAAACACACCGCTAAAGAAAGCTCTTTAAGTTGGCAAGCTTGTGGTGAACTGTGAGCAAACTGATAACGTGTAATTACCGAATGTTGCTCATAGTGATCAATTTTCCAATATTCACCTAATACATGGGTACAGATAAATGTTTGGGCAAGTTTGACCGCTTCACCAAACGAGTCACAGGTTTCCATTAAGAGCCCAACCGCCCCGAGCATACGCAAATCTTGATGTTGAGCAATACGTAAACCGAAGTCATCACAGCTAAAATGTGTAGCGCCGAGCTCAAGAATGCTTTCAAACTTGGCGTACGAAATAAGCTGTTCCGGGTTCTCTAACAAATCCACGGGTAAGCCAACCCGTCGCAAAAGCCATTCAATGTCGCCACCTAAGTCATTTACGACCTGATCCAAGCCGGTAAGCGCAGCTGAACGAATTGAATAATCAAAGTGTTTCATAAGGGGCCAAATATAAGTTTCAAAAGCAGCAATATATTGTCGCGAAATGGTAAGTTTTAAACAAGCCCTCTGATTAATATGTAACCACTACTTAAATGAGTTAATTGGCGTACGGAAAAATATCTACGCTTAATGATGAGGCTAGGCGAATGCAACACTTTGATATAGTGATAAAAAATGGTTCATATTTCGATGGTACTGGGGCCGATTCTAAAATTGTAAACCTAGGTATCAGGGATGGTCGAATTGCCAAGGTAGGTCTCGATGAATCCGAAATAACGCGTAGTAACAAAATTATTGACGCTAAGGGGAGGTGGGTGATGCCAGGTTTTTTAGATACCCATACCCACTACGACGCGGAACTGGTGGTTACACCGAGCTTGTCAGAATCAGTACGACATGGCGTCACCACCGCCTTGGTCGGCAGTTGTTCACTCAGTATGATTTGCAGTGACTACGAAGATGCTTCCGATATTTTTACCCGTGTAGAAACCGTACCACGCGAGAAGGTGCTCCCCATATTAAAAGAGCATAAAACATGGAACACGCCAAAGGAATGGGTAGACTTCGTGAAGCAAAAACCGCTCGGACCAAACCTTATCTCGTTCTTAGGCCACAGTGATTTACGAACAGGTGTCATGGGCTTATCACGCGCTACAGATAAGACAATCAAGCCAACAGAAGACGAAATGCAAAAGATGGAAAGCATATTGGCAGAAGCGATAGACCAAGGTTTTCTGGGTTTATCGTCAATGTGCCTGACTTGGGATAAAATTGACGGCGACCGTGAATGGTCAAAGAGTCTGCCAAGCACCTACGCTAGATGGAAAGAAATAAACCGTCTCAACAAGCTACTTCGACGTTCAAACCGAGTGCATCAGGGCGCGCCCAATGCAGCTAACCCTCTACAAGTTTTTCAATATCTAAAAGAAACGCTCGGCTTATTACGCAAACCACTCAAAACAACGTTGATTACCTTGATGGATCTACGTGGTAATGCGACCGTTCGGCCTTTGGCACAACTCGCGTCCAAGTTGGTTAATTGGTTTGGTGGCGACTTTAAATGGCAGGTGCTGCCAACGCCATTCACCATTTATGCCGATGGTATCGATGTGGTATTTTTTGAGGAATTTGGCGCGGGTGAGATGGCGCTGGATCTTAAAAGCGAAGTCGAGCGGAATGAGTTATTAAAAGATGAGACTTACCGGCGGCAATTTAGAAAATTCTACGGTGAAAAACTTAGCCCACGCGTTTGGCAGCGTGATTTCGCTGACGCCATTGTTATTGACTGTCCCGATAAATCGATAATCGGCAAAAACTTCGATGAAGTTGCAAAGGCACGAGGTATTCATGTGGTCGATCTGTTTTTGGATCTTGTGGTCGAATTTGGCCGCTCTCTACGCTGGTATACCACAGTAGGCAACCACCGACCCGATGTACTCCAGCGCATGGTACAAGATACCAATACTCTAATCACTTTCTCAGATGCGGGTGCACACATTCGTAATATGGCATTCTATAATCTACCACTGCGTTTTTTGAAAATGATAAAAAGTTCTCATGATCGGGGCCAGCCGCTAATGTCGATGGAAAAAGCAGTATGGCGCATGACGGGTGAACAAGCTGATTGGTTTGGTGTTGATGCGGGCAAAATACGACAAGGGGATCGTGCAGATATCACCATTATTAACCCGGAGAAATTCGACCAGAACCTGGAAAGTGTTCATTGGGCGACGATGGAGAACTTTGATCTTGAGCGACTCGTTAACCGTAACCCCGGACTCGTTGAGCACGTTGTAATAAATGGTAAACTCGCCGTTGAAAACGAAGAGATCTCTCCCAAACTGGGTCTAGATACGGGCTACGGTACTTTTTTACCGGCTAGTTAATAACTTCGATTACTTTAAGAAAACCAAATTATTATTACTTGGCAATTGATATGAATAATTTTACCCAAAATAAAGCACGTATAATCACCGTTGGCGCTCTAAAGTTTAAGGTCTGCATCCAAGGCGAAGGCGAGCCTTTGTTACTTTTACATGGATTTCCTGACGATCAAAATGTATGGCAGAAGGTCGTGCCATTGATGGTCGAGCAAGGTTATAAAGTGATCACCTTTGACCAGCGAGGTTGTGGTGAAAGCGATGCCCCAGTGGGCAGAAAACACTACAAGATACGCACCATCGTGGAGGATATTCCGGGGATTCTCGACGCACTGAATATTTCCGATCCAGTGGCGTTAATGTCTCACGATTGGGGCGCAGTTATTGGTTGGGGCTTAAGTTTATTTCATCCAGAAAGAGTCAAAGCACACGTAGCAATCTCTGTTGGTCACCCCCAAAGTTACGGCCGAGCTGGTTTTAATCAAAAATTCATCAAAGGATATTACACCTTATGGTTTCAGCTGACAGGCATCACAGAATACTACTTGTTGCATGGCGGTTTTAGCCGCTGGTTATCGCGCCACAATGACGAAGCAGACGTGCTGAAAAGAATGTCGCGGCCAGGAAGGTTAACTGCGGCTCTAAACTGGTATCGCGCTAACTTCATCGACATTCTATTCTCAAAATGGCCTCGCTGTGTGGTCCCGACGTTAGGTGTATGGAGTTCTGATGACGCCTATCTCACTGAAGCACAATTACGTCACTCAGAAAAATATATGGACGCCCAGTGGCAGTACTCGCGTATTGATGGTGCTGGCCATTGGGTACCGCAAGATGCACCGGAGAAACTCGCAGAACTTGCTAGAAAATGGTTTGCTCATCATTAATAAATTCTAGGACTTTTGCGAGTAAAGTGGGTTCCACAGGACACCTCTGGATTTTTCTGGAACTTTTGGACTCGTTTGGATGCCTGCTGTTTGAAATAGAAAAGGCACCATAAAACGTTTAAGTTATGGTGTTTAAATTGATTAACAATAAACCGTTAATAAGCACTTGGTGGCCGCTAATGGATGTTTACCTCAGTTCAGCGATAAGTTACTGTCATAACCAAAGCGCCTTGGATGCCGTGTCACTGGGTCAATAAACTGCAGCTCTTTTGCCAGTAACTGCAAAGGTGCTGAATAGTTATCCGCGGATAGTGGCTGCAACTGCGGGTAGTATTTGTCATTCAGTATGGGCCAGCCCAGTGCCTGCATGTGAACGCGTAATTGATGGGTTTTACCCGTAATGGGATTTAATTCAAATAAGGCCTTCTGAGAAGATTGTTTCAAGCATCGAATCATAGAGTGGCTATTGTCTTCTCCCTCGGCCACACGCATGCGAAAGCGTGGTTCGGACTGCACGATACGATTTTTAATTTCCCACTCCTGGCCTATAAGGTTTTCACCGTCACTAACTTTGGCAATTGCCTGGTAGGTCTTGTGTATTTGTCGTGTTTCAAATAAATGATGGTAAAGATGGAGGGAGACTGGATTAACAGAAAATATGACCAAGCCTGCTGTAACTCTGTCCAAGCGGTGCAAGGCTTGTAAGGTCTCAATGCCTGTGCTGAGTCGTAAACGATTTTGCAAACATTCATTTACATAAATGCCGCCAGGGGTTACTGCTAGAAAGTGGGGTTTATAGGCCACTAAAATATGCTGATCCTGAAATATAATCGTTTCCTTAAAGGGGATGCTTGGTTCGTTTTCGACTTCCCTGTAATAGTAAATCCGTTGCTGCGGTTGAAAGAGCGATTGTGTCGTTATCAGTGAACCGTCGTGGCGGTGTACCTTGCCATCGGTGATACGCTGCCGCCAAGTCTGAGCCTCAATATAAGGGAATTTAATGATCAGATATTCCAGCACTGTTGCGACGCCGGGGTTAGTCTGCGGTAAACTCAGCTTAGAGGGCTGCTCGGAAATTGCCATTTAGGGTCCAAATTTTTGACTATAGCACGAGTTTAATAGGGCTAGGGTATGGGCGCACCTATTAGCTTTTTATTGATCCATTTTAGTGGACTATGAAAAAGAGTGGAGGTGGTGTCAAAAGATAAGGTAGCCAAAAAAAAATGCGTGCTGTGTCAGCACTGACCGGAACAGATTTAAGGCAAGCTGGGCGTCGGGCTTGAGAAAAAAGTAGCCCATCATAAGTAGTCGGATTTATTTATAACGGTTGGGATGAGTATGTACCGCTTCCAATCTAAAGCGAGCATTACCGTTTTGATACTATATAAACTTTGATGCCTATGAAACGGAGGGATATCGAGACCTCAACCATTACGACTCTATGTCGTATATCTGAACTAGTCTCAGATGAGTTCAGAATTATTCGGAAAATTAGTAAGTTGGCTGACTATAAAAAAACAGGATAAGCGACACATGTCACACTATCTAAAAACCAATAAACTGCAACATTTTTCTCAACGAACTATCTGCTGTAGGATTTGCGTGTTTTAACGAGAAAGTTTTATTAATATATACGACAGTCGGATAAGCGACCTGGTGTCGTAGATTCAAATGTTAGCGCTTTTTAATGCATAAGGGCAATGGGTTTGTATTTTGCCTTCAGTGCAGCTAAATAATGAGCCCGTTTTGCGGGTAGCCGCTTAAAATTAAGGGCATAATGGTTCAGTCGTTTACGATGTTGAAATAGTTTATTTTAAGGTTATTATTCGGTCACTATTTAAAGCAAAAAACAAATAAACCCAAGTTTGGCTAGAGCATCAAACGTTGCGTTTTAAACAAAATGGTTGCTCTAACAAAACGCTCAAAAGGAACAAATGGGCTGTCACCTTTTTTGCAAAAACACTGCCATCCCATTTGTCCCATTAGCGAGGCGTTGGTATGACTCCCCACGTCAAGTTAAACGTACAAATTCCTGCCGAATACACAGCCAGAGTTTTTTCCTTTTTTGATCAACTTCTCTTTATTTAGAGGTGCTAACGCATCAGATGAAGCAGATAATTCCGAAGGTTATCATGCTG
>Ga0105348_1000489_pt1 | contig 29511 bp, 25 predicted proteins | sample EN8Hudsemesocosm_2_FD_83504 | JGI IMG/M metagenome (GOLD analysis project Ga0105348, IMG submission 83504) | Methane-oxidizing microbial communities from mesocosms in the Hudson Canyon - EN8C Hudson Canyon | ecosystem: Environmental > Aquatic > Marine > Cold seeps | place: Hudson Canyon... | reverse complement strand
GGATCAATCAGGCGGCGGTAGGTTTGGCGTGTGCGCTTTTTATATTAACGCTCTTTGTCGTGACTCAAGATATTGCTACCGATGCATTGGCGGTTGAAAATATTGAGCCTGCTCAGCGTGGTTTAGGCAATAGTGTGCAGGTTGCAGGTTATCGTTTAGGAATGATTGTGGGTGGTGGTTTGTTATTAGCCATTTTTGCTCAGCTGGGCTGGACGGGAACACTTTGGGCGCTAGCGGCTTTAATGATTTTAGGTTTGATTCCTCTTTGGTTTTGGCAGCCTGCTAAAGTTAGTGTTGATAAAGAGCCGGTATTTAATCATTGGTTAGGTTTCTCTCGATTACCAGGTGCTGGTGCTTGGTTATTGTTATTGCTGACGTATAAAGTAGGGGATGCCTTTGGTACGGTTATGATTCGTCCGCACTTGGTCGATCTCGGTGTTACCTTGCCTGAGTTTGCTGAGCTTTTAGGTTTGTGGGGAACGATAGCTGGTCTAGCAGGCGCTTTGCTGGGTGGTTTGTTATTGAAGTATTTGCCAAGAATGCAGGTGCTGATGTTATTTGTTTGCTTAGAAGGGTTAGCAATCGCTTCGTATTCTTTGCTCACATCTTTGGATTGGTCGTTGATTTATTCGTTAATCATTGTTGAGCATATCACGGGTGGGATGGCGACCGTGGCATTGTTCACAGTAATGATGGACCGCTGTAGAAAAGCCAGTGCGGGTTCGGATTATGCGTTGCAGTCTTGTCTGGTGGTATTATCAACGTTAGTCGCCAGCAGCTTAGCGGGATTCTTTGCGGCTAATTTTGGTTATGCGATGCATTATTATTTTGCAGCTTTGCTTTGCGGTTTAGGTTTACTGGCCATGCTAGTGAATAAGAAAAATATCGCGGCGAATGCGTTCTAAGTTGTAGCGAATGCGTTATAAATTACAGTGAATGTTGTTTGGTTTTTTAGAAGTAGGTTACGAATATGTCTAATATTAGTTTTGAACATCAGATGGATGCTAAGGGGTTGTTTTGCCCAGAGCCTGTGATGATGCTGCACGATGAGATAAAGAAAATGGCAGTCGGGGAGAGCATCGAAATTCAAGCAACCGATCCTTCTACGCGTCGGGATTTTGTTAAGTTCTGCAGTTTTTTAGGGCACGAAATGGTTGTCGATGAAGAGCGTGAAGGTGTGTTCTTTTATGTGATACGTAAGGCTTCTTAATATTTAGACAAAGCGTACGTTGGTTTCTAATCGCTTTCTGCTAACGTCTGAAGTTGGGTAAGTCGTTATGCGGAACGTCGTAAATACTCCGCTTCGCTCTCCTTGTAGACTCGAAGATCCCATCCCTGGGATCTAACGTCCTTTAACAACTCACCCAACCCCAGACCGCAGAAAGCTTGCAGTGCTATAGCTTGAGCGAACTATTTTAAAGCTGCTTTGCCGCGGCTAATAAAGCTTGGTTGTAACGTTGCTGCCAAGTTTGATCGGCGTTTAATGCCAGCCACTGGCTAACAGAATCACTGATCTGTTGTTGCAAGCTAGCTGCTTGACCTAAACCTTGTGCTAAACGTTTCACTTGATACGCCATACGAGCTTGTTGATCTTCAGCAGGGGATGATAGTTCAGCGGCAATTTCTAAACCAATGCAGGCATCTCGCAAAGCGTCAGCTTCACTTAGGCCAGCGGCAGTATCATTCCACTTACTTTCTACCAATGACTTATCAATGCCTTGTGGCAATTTAAGATCTGTCGCGTCAGCTTTATATAATGCTTCTGCTTGTTCAGTATCTTGAGCTTTTAAGCTGATCGCAGATAATCTATCGGTTAGAGTAATCCAAGCTTGTTGCTTTTTAGCAACTTTAGCGTGAGATAATAAGTCTTCTTGCTGCTGTTGGGCATCAAATAAACGTTTACGTAATTGCGCGTAAAGTGCTTTTGGTAACGACAATTCAGCGAACTCAGAGGCGCAAAGTGCTAAGGCTTCTTTGTTTTCATTATTTGTTTCTTTCGCTGCTGCTTCCGCTTTAATAATGATAGCTTGAGCTTGTTCTATGCTGGCTTCGATTTGAACCTTGTTCTGCTGACGCTGTTCATCACGACGAGAGAATACAGCATCACAGGGTAAACGGAATTCTTGCCATAGCTTTTGATCAGCCTTATTTGGAGTCATGCCAATGGTTTTCCAATCGCTTTGTAATTGTTTACTTTGTTCAATGGCTTGGCTAAGTTCCTCAACATCTTGCAATGCTTTAGCTTGGTTAATTAAACCTTCTTTAGCTTCAATATTACGCTGGTATTCTGCCTTGATGTGGGCATAAATTTTATCTGATATTGTTTGTAAGCTGGCTTGGCTGTTTTTATGTTCGTGACGATCAACCGGAGAAAAGCTGCGGAAAATTTCACGGGCGGTATCGAGGGTTTTCTGAACGATCCCCCAATCAGCTGTGTCCCAATCCATATTAGCTTCGTAGTCAGTCAGCTGAACGATCAGTGCCTGACGATTTACTAAATTTTGCTGACGCTGGTTTGCCATATCGGCATAATAAGCCTTGCATGGTAAATACGCTTTATCAGCGGCCGTACGGAAACGATTCCAGAATACCTTGTCATCTTGACCGGCTATAGGGCCAATGGCTTTCCATTCTTGCTGGAAGGTATTAATTTTATCCGCTAATGCTTCTGGTGCCATCTCGCTGTCGATTAAGGCTTCCATGCTGACGCAAAGTGCTTCTTTTTTAGGCGTTGCAGCGTAACCTTGCCAATCACGAATTTCCGTTAATTGAGCTGTTAAACTCTGATACTGGCGTTGGTACTTTTTGGCTTCTTGCTGGCTTATTTTCTTCAGCGCTTGCAATGCATGCTGGTGAGTCTTGTTCGCTTCTTTTAGATGGCCTTCATTTATGTGGCCTTCCAATTCATTTAGTAACTTAGCAAGCTGCTTGGAGCTATCGGCTTCGTGTGCGCTCAAGTTTTGATTGTGCTTAATGACAAGCTGCAATGCATTATCAATATCGGTAAGTAGAGCAGGGGTCTCGATATTGAGTTGTAATTCAGCAGCTTTCCAAGGTAACTGCCTTAATGTGTTGGTCAGTTCTTTTTGCAGGTTCTGACTTTTACTGACGCTGATTTTTTCCAGTTTCTGAGTTTGCTCAATTAGCGCTGCAAAAGTATCTTTCTGTTCTGTTAGCTGTTGACGGGTATTATCTAAGGCAAGCCAAGCTTGAAGAGTGTGTTCAAATGCTTTGTTTTGAGCAGTATCAGGCTTGCTGATTTGCTTCGCGCTATTCCACTGTTGTTCAAGATCTTTTAACTGCTCAGATACTTGCTCGTTAAGCTCAATGCTTTCTAACTGAGCAAGTAAGGTAACGAAGCTTTTTTTGGCGTTAGCAATAGCAACTAGTTTGTCTTGAACGGCTTTTTCTTCGGCAATGTGTTCAGCTAAAGTATCTTCGCACTTAACGAGTGCCGTATTAAAAGTTTGCTGTTGTTGCAAGTCCTGAACATCAAATGCTGTCCAGTTTTGCTTCAATAATTGTAGGCGACCATTGTACTCAGGAGAGTAGGCGCTTTTCGCAATATGTTGTGCGTTGCTGATAGCCGTCGCTATTTTTTCTTGGCGAGCTTTTTCAGTATCTTCAACGGCTTTACTCGCTGCTAGGTGATCTTTGCAAAAACGGTAGAGCGCTTTATCTTTGCCTTGTGCAATCTGCATCAGTTTTTGCAATGACTCGCTGGTTACCAAGCCTTGGGCAGCGGCCATACGGACTTTGGCAACAGGGTTATTGCTGGCAATGTCTAAACGAATACTTTCACTGCCAAGTTTATTAATGGCGGCTAAGCGCAATTCGTCATCTTGGGTATAGGTAGCAATATTAACCAGATCGTTATCATTACTGATCGTCGCTAATTCATTGATGCTTTGATTGGGCAATAAGTGTGTCAGGTGCTGCTGCTGAGCTTGTTGGCGTAACTCAGCGTGTTCGCAAACTAAAAATACAGCAAGTTGCTGAGGGGATTTAATCTTCGAAAGTGCTAAAGCACGAATGCTGATATCACTATCTTGTTCAGCAATTTGAACCAAAATCTTCTCGTCGCTTAAGCCCTCAACAGCTACTTTGCGAATGGCAGGGTCTTTGTGCTGCCATTTTGGTTTAAAAATTGAAGGTTTTAAAATTTTGTCTAATAACGCCATGTAATTCGTCCTGAAACTAATGCTCAAAAGGCTCAAATGTAAATAAGGTCTATTCTACTACTATTTTGTCAATCATAGAATTGGGTTAGAGCGATTGCTGTGGTAAAGTCGGCTCATTCTATAGCTCACCATCCTATAACGAAATAACGATAACAAGGATATATACAATGAAGTGGCTTAAATTTGTTCTAATTCCTGCCTTAATGGCGTTGCACGGTTGTGCTTCTATGGGGATCTCTGATTACCCTTTGGCGGAACTGACTGAAAAATATACTGATGAAACCTCTAAGTTTCTCGCCGTGGACGACCTTGTTATCCATTATCGCGATGAAGGTACCGGCCCAACGTTATTATTGCTGCACGGTGTTGGGTCTTCTTTGCATACTTGGGATGACTGGGTTAAACGTTTAGCGCCGCATTATCGGATTATTCGTTTAGATCTACCTGGTCATGGTTTAACAGGAAATGACCCTAGTGTTGAGCGTTATGAAATTGCTTATATGGTCGACAAGTTAGAAAAATTTCTAAATAAATTAAGTATTGATGACGTCTATTTAGCGGGTAACTCCTTAGGAGGTTATATCGGTTGGAATTATGCTTTGCACCGCCCTGATCGTGTTAAAAAAATGGTACTGCTAGACTCTGCTGGTTTTCCTCAAGATATGCCGTTCATCATGAATTTCGCAGCCTTGCCGGGTATTGGTGAAATTTCTGGTTTAATGATGCCTAAATTTATCGTTAATATGAACGTCGACGCAGCCTACGGTGATGATGATAAAGTGAGAGATAAGCTTAGACAGCGCTATTTTGACCTGACTATGCGCCAAGGTAATCGCGAAGCTTTAGTTAACGTTTTTCGTACAATGAAAGAACAAAGTGCAAACCCACATCTGGGTGATCGCATTAAAGAAATTGAAGTGCCGACGTTATTAATGTGGGGCGACCAAGACGAATGGGTCCCATTAGAAATAATGCAGCAATTTGTACAGGCTTTACCGAATTCACAATCCATCGTATATGAAGGTGTTGGTCATATGCCAATGGAAGAATTACCTGTTCAGACTTCTCGTGATGCTCACGGTTTCTTTACCTTGGGTAAAACCATTTCCGCTCCTTTAGTCATGGCTCCATAATAATAGGAGCCCTAAAAAGTAGCCCTTATTAAGATAAGCAGGTGCAATGAGCCAATCTATTCTTTGGTACGATTACGAAACCTTTGGGGCCGATCCTTCTTTTGATCGGCCTGCACAATTTGCCGGTATCCGCACCGACGAAAACCTCAACGAAATTGATGAGCCGGTACAGTTATTCTGCAAGCCGAGTCCTGATTATTTGCCTCATCCCCAAGCACTGATGATTACCGGTATTACTCCGCAGCAATGCTTGCAGGACGGTTTACCTGAAAATGAATTTATCGATCAAATAAATCAGATATTTTCAGTGCCTGATACCTGTACTGCGGGCTATAACAGCATTCGTTTTGATGACGAAGTTACTCGTTATACCCTGTATCGTAACTTCTACGATTCCTATGCGCGTGAATGGCAAAATGGTAATTCTCGCTGGGATATTTTGGACGTTATGCGCTGCGCATATGCGTTAAGGCCTGAAGGAATTAATTGGCCTAAAAACGCAGAAGGCAAGGTCAGTTTCCGCTTAGAAGACTTAACGGCTGCCAATGGCATTGATTTGGGCAAAGCTCACGATGCTGTCGTCGACGTAAGGGCAACCATTGCAGTTGCTAAGTTGCTACTAGAAAAGCAGCCTAAGTTATACCGTTATCTATTTGAGCATCGCGCTAAGCAAAAGCTGGCGGCGTTAGTCGATGTCGATAATCATAAACCTCTGGTCCATGTGTCTGGCATGTATGGCGTTGATCGTGGTTGTATGGCGATTGTTGTGCCTATCTGTTGGCATCCAACTAATAAGAATTCCTTTATCGCGTTTGACCTGTCCACTGACCCGAATACCTTGGCAGGTTTAACGATTGAGCAAATGCAGCAGCGCTTATTCTCAAAACAAGCCGATTTACCAGAAGGTATTGAGCGCTTGGGTCTTAAAGAAGTGCATATTAATAAAAGTCCAGTCTTAGCTCCCGCAGCAACACTGACACCGGATCAAGCCGTTCGCTGGAACATTTCTGGTGATGTATTACGCGCTAATCTAGCAACCTTGAAAACCTTATTGGCTCAAGATTCGTCAATTTTACAAAACTTGCATGGGGTTTATACTCAGCGAGATTTTGCCGCTAAAACAGATGTCGATACTATGCTTTATAGTGGTGGCTTTTGGAGTGGTATGGATAAGAAAGCCATGGCACAGATTCATGCAACTCAGCCTAAGTCTTTAGCAAGTTTAAAGGTGCAGTTTCAAGATCCGCGTGGAGACGAGATGTTCTTCCGCTTCCGCGCGCGTAATTATCCTGAATACATGGCTGAAGATGATCACGAGCGCTGGGCAAAGCATTGCATGGACAGCTTGCTGGGTAATGGCCCAGGTTTGAATTTTGAACAGTTCTCCCAAGCATTGCAGCAAGCAGTGCAAGATAATCAGAACGATCAAGATAAGATGTTTGTATTGCAAGAATTGCAGCTGTACGCCGAGTCCATTTACCCAAGTGATGCTTATTCGTGAGTCATATCAAATGAATAGTATCAAATGAGTAGTCGACAGGTTTGGCGAACGCCTAAAGCAGGAGCAATTCAGCGTCTAGTTCAAATTGAAGAGCCCTTAGCCGAGCTAAAATCTGATGAAGTGCAGGTTGAGGTGAAAGCTGTTGGGCTTAATTTTGCCGATATTTTCGCATTAACAGGGTTGTACTCCGCTACTCCCGAAGGCAGCTTTATACCCGGTCTTGAATATTCCGGCATCGTCACGAAAGTCGGGGGCGAATGTCAAAAATTCAAACTGGGTGATCGAGTTATGGCGGTCAGCCGATTTGGGGGTTATGCCTCGGTCGTGCAAAGCAAAGAAGCGTATTTAGTCTTATTACCTCGAGATTGGAGTTTTTCTCAAGGCGCGGCCTATCTAACCCAAACATTAACCGCTTGGTATGCGCTGAATGATTTGGGCAATATCAAAGCAGGGCAGGATGTGCTGATTCAAAGTGCTGCTGGTGGCGTAGGTTTGCAGGCGATGAAGCTGGTAAAAGCTTTAGCTGGTAATCCAATTGGCACCGTCAGCAGTCAGAAGAAAGTCGATTTTCTTGCGGGTTTAGGCTTTGAATCCTGGATTCGAGAACCTTCGTTTAAAGCGCAATTAGCCAATAAAAAGAAAACCTTCGATCTGGTTTTAGATGCGATTGGTGGCGAAGTCCAGCAAGCGTCGTTTAATGCATTAAATCCAATGGGAAGGTTGATAGTCTTTGGTGCTGCTGAATTTACTCCCGGAAAAAATAGGCCTAACTATTTAACCGCTGCGTGGAAATTTTTACGTCGTCCAAAATACGATGTCATGGATATGATCAGTGATAATCGCTCTGTCATGGCGTTTAACCTGATCTGGCTGTGGGATCAGCTGGGTATCATGCAAGAGCTATTAAAAGACATGATGGCTGTTGAAATAACACCGCCTTATGTTGGCCATCAATTCACCTTCGATCAGGCACATGAAGCGATTGATTGCCTACGGTCGGGTAAGACTATTGGCAAGGTCGTACTGACTCGGTAGCACTTTCTTTAAAGCCCCTCAGGTCTCGCTCTATCAGGCTTTGAATAATCACAAACCCCCTTGTTAAATATCAGCTCAAGCTGTTTTTGGTAGGGGTCCATGTCGTATTCACCATAAAAACCATTGTTGATCGCTTGTTGCACGGGGATTAGGCTGCAAAAGAAGATATCTGAAGAAATATCTTCCCCTGCGACATTACGGCTACCTTCAAAGAAGGGCATAAGCTGAGTGCATTCTCCTTCAGGCTTGCCATTCCAGGCGCCGTCCCAAACGGTTTCACCTTTATGTAATACTTCACCGTCTTTATCGACACACATATCTATTGCATTTTCAGGGCGCGCAGCGCGGTAATCGCCACCATTGGCATCGGCGCGGGTTAACCATTCGTCCATCATATAAACGGCGGGGCTGTAGTCTTTTCTGGGTATTTCATTTTGCCAAATAACATGCAGCTGGTGATCACCGACTCGTTGCTGAATCCGTTTACGGCTAGAAAGCGCTCCCCAAGAATGGTGGATATCGAGTACCTGATCTTGATAGGGGCGAACATCGATAATGGGATTGGATAATGCCCCTAAAAAGATATTTCCGGATAAATAAGCACCGGTTGCCGAGGCTAGATTGCCATTGCTGCGTGGGGCTATTTCTAGGCTTTCTCCCAGATGAGTCATATTGTGTTCGCTGTAATTGCTATAGCGTTTTAAAACACTGTCCCCACTGGCATGCCAGTAACGTTCTTGCGTCATTTCTTCTTGAGGCAGCCAGCCCCCAATTTTGCTATTGAGGTCTAGGAATTGCTGGGGATTTATTTTTTTATCACGCAGGGCTTTGAGGCCGTATTGGACGCCTTCATTTGACCAAGGGATAGGCGCACGGCCCGATTCATCGGTACCAAAAAACTCGCGATTATCTTGCCAGTGAGTCCAGAAAACGCGGCGCCTAATGTTTTTGCTGTAGCGGGTATAGTTAGGAGTAAATACGGGGTTGTTGACGTATTGTAATGAACCCCGCCAGCGGGAATTGCACTCATTCGCGCCTTGATGGTTTTTTGGCCATTCAAAACGTAACAATTGAGCGATGTTATCTAACCATTGTAAGCGTCTACTTTCGTTAGGGTTAGCCGCTAACCCTTGAATGAGAGGCCGATTTTCAACATGACTCCAGAAGACTTTATCGTCGCTTAATTGCTCAAAATAGTACTCGGTCAATTCACAATCTAAGGTGTAATTGATTTGGCTAATCATATCAGGGTAGGCCACGATGGCGACACCACCATCGATTATTGCCCCCGGATTATTCTGGCTCATCAAATACTGCTGAATAGCACCGCCTGATCCACCATATCCTATGGTAAAAGTAGGCTCGCTATAGCGTGAACTGAAATTTCGTTTAAGCCTCAATGCGGTATCTTCCTGCATCCAGATATTGTAACCATTACCGGTTTCGGTGGCTGTTGAAAATACCACCGCATAACCTTTTTCTAAGTATTGACGCATGTCTTTTGAAAGGCGATGCATGCGTAATACACCTTGTTGAAAACCAATGCCTATACCACCACGAAAGTAATAAATGAGCTTACCATTCCATTTAGAAAGGTCTGGCTTAAGTAGCTCATCACTGCGGCTAGAGGGCATTAACATCGCATAGGGATAGCGATTAATGGTGCCGGTTTCCATGCGGATAATAAGATCAGCGCTTTTGGGGAGAGCTTCGGTACTATCAGGTACTTGATAGAACTTACTGCGTTGCTTCGTTGTATTGTATGAATAAAAAATACGAGTCGGCAGTGAACAATCTTTACTGTAACCAATAATTAATTCTGAGCGCTGACCTTCTTTGGTTTCTGCATAAACGGGCACGCCCCAGCCACTGGTATTATCAATAAGTGGTTGTCCGAGCTGAGAGCGTTCGGTATCGCAGACAAAAGGGTATTGGTTTTTACCGGCAAATAATGGCTCAACAGGGCCAGTAGCACCGTATTCAATTGGGAAGGAGAATGTTTCATCTGGACGCTGCAGGTCTTTTGGATGCGGGCCGGAATAGGGTGGGTGATTAATCAGTTTGTTGCCGGGAGGAATGCCAGCAACCGCAACATAGCCGTTATCGAGACCTAATTCATCTCGAATCCATTGATAGAGATACCAGCTGCCAAAGCCAAATGTAGAAAAGGTAAGTATTAAAGTCGCAAGTAAGGCTTTTTTCATGAAGAGCTCCTTCTGGCTAATACATTAAGCCTAGCAAGAAGGAGCGATTGTGCGAGCTGATGTTAACCTTAAATTAGGAAATCGCTTCGGCCCAAAGGTCGTATTCATCAGAGTGAGTGATCTTCACTTCAACAAAATCCCCAGGTGCGCAATCGAAGTATTCGTTTAAATAAACCATACCATCGATATTAGGTGCGTCAGCAACAGTACGGCCAACCGCGCCTTCTTCGTCTACGTCATCAATCAATACCGTCATCGTTTGACCGACTCGACGAGATAGCTTGCGAGTACTGATCTCTTGAGCTTTAGCCATGAAGCGTTCCCAGCGGTCTTGCTGAATGTCTTCTGGCACATGATCTGGCAAAGCATTCGCTCTTGCACCTTCTACAGGGCTGTACTTGAAGCAACCAACACGATCTAGCTCAGCTTCGTCTAACCAATCTAATAGAATCTGGAAGTCTTCTTCGGTCTCGCCTGGGAAGCCAACAACAAACGTTGAACGCAATACAATATTTGGTGCAATTTCACGCCATTTTTTAATGCGTAAAAGCGTATTTTCAGCGTGAGCAGGGCGCTTCATTAGCTTCAATACTGCAGGACTTGCGTGCTGAAACGGAATGTCTAAATACGGAAGAATGTGGTTTTCGGCCATCATCGGAATGATGTCGTCAACATGCGGATAAGGATAAACGTAATGTAAACGTACCCAGACACCCAATTTCCCAAGCTCTTGGCACAAAGATAATAAATTGGTTTTAACCGGTGCACCGTTCCAGAAACCGGTGCGGAACTTCATGTCTACGCCATACGCACTGGTATCTTGCGAAATTACCAACAGCTCTTTAGTGCCAGCATCCACAAGGCGCTTAGCTTCTTCTAATACATCACCGATAGGACGACTAACGTGCTTGCCGCGCATATCTGGGATGATGCAGAAGGTACATTTGTGGTTGCAACCTTCAGAAATTTTCAAGTACGAATAATGACGTGGAGTCAGTTTTACACCTTGAGCCGGAATGAGATCGGTAAAAGGATCAAAGTCAGGATTCGGTGGTACCCACTCGTGTACTGCGGTCATCACTTCTTCGTACGCATGAGCACCAGAAATAGACAGTACGCCAGGATTCTCTTTCTTGATCAGTTCGGCATCAGCACCTTTGCCCATGCAACCAGTCACGATGACCTTGCCGTTAGAGGTCATTGCTTCGTTAATAGCGTCTAAAGACTCTTGCTTCGCAGCATCGATGAAACCACAGGTATTAACCACCACTACGTCAGCATCTTCGTAGGTATTGGTGATGTCGTAACCGTCCATTTTCAATTGCGTCAGAATGCGTTCGCTGTCGACACTATTTTTTGGACAACCCAGCGAAACGAAGCCTATTTTCCCGCTGCTATCGTGGTTGCTGGAAGCGATAAGATCGCTAGCATTCTGTGAATCAATCGAATTGGAGTTATCTGACATAGTTGGCTCATCAAGGTAGATCTAATAATGGCGCGGATTTTAGCCTAAACAAGAGGGTTAGGCTATTAGACTTGGGTGGTGGAGGGATTTAATTGGGTGACTGTTGAGCGTTAGAGAGCCACTTGTTGCTTTAAATAGTTAACAACCTTGGTTTCAAATGAGGCTTTCGAATAAAATTGCTTGATTAGGTTAAGCGAAGAAATTTCCGTGCGTTCCATTAGTGGTGCTGCTCGCCCAGTGGCGACGACATAAGCTTGAATGTCGCTATGATTATTGTTGTCGCTAAAAGCTGCTAGCAAAGGTTTAACAATGTCTTGGTACATGACATCAGCGAGTAACGAGGCATAGCCTTTATTACGATGGCTTGGGACTGTCACAAAATGAACAACCCCCAACTCCTGATAAGTAATGCCTTGATGATTCACAATCTTATCTGCGCGGGCTTGGTAATTCTCAAATAGGCTATAGCCGACCAGCTCATCGGCCACGTACAGTTTGATTATTTCTGCTTGAGTACCTTTTTGCAATTCATCGTGCTGAGATAGCCATTGAAAGATATTCCACATCTTCATGTTTATATTGCCTAGGGCAAGTAACTCATTGATACATGCTTTGGCATTGCAGTGTTCAAATCTAAGCATTGTAAGGCTCTTTAAATTTAGGGTGTAAGTGTATGCTATTCCTATCTATTGATCATCCATGAGGTCATACTGACTCATAGTACATTTAGCCATTTTAACTTTCTTTCTCTTTCTTTCTCTATAGAGCACACAAGAACTGCCATGGATTTATTTGCTTCTTTAAAACAAACATTTGGCTTTGATCAATTTCGTGGTGGTCAAGAACAAACCGTTCGCCAATTAATAGCAGGACAATCGTCGCTGGCTATTTTCCCAACAGGTTCCGGTAAGTCGTTATGTTATCAGTTGACGGCATTGCACTTACCCCATGTCACATTGGTGGTATCGCCATTACTTGCGCTTATGAAGGATCAGTTGGAGTTTTTAAAGAGTAAGGGTATTGCAGCAGCGAGTATTGATTCAACGTTAAGTGGTGATCAAAGCCAGCAAGTCATGGCCGATGTACGTTCAGGTAAGATCAAAATATTGATGGTCTCAGTAGAGCGTTTTAAAAATGAGCGTTTTCGACAGTTTATTAACGCGGTGCCTATTTCGATGCTGGTGGTCGATGAAGCTCACTGTATCTCGGAATGGGGTCATAACTTTCGCCCAGATTATTTGAAGCTGCCTGTTTATTGCCAAGAATTGAACATCTCTTTGGTACTGCTATTAACCGCAACGGCCACTAAAAAAGTTAAAAATGATATGGCGGCGAAATTCTCAATTCAGCCCCAGCATATAATTCAAACGGGTTTCTATCGCGAAAATTTAGATTTGTCGGTATTGCCTGTGGCCGAGGCAGAAAAGTCTCATGTATTGGTTCAGCACATTCGCCATCAGCAACAAATATTTTCGGCGACAAATACTGCAGGCATTGTCTATGTAACTTTGCAGCACAGCGCTGAAAGAGTCGCCGCTTATTTACACGCAGCAGGTATCAACGCGGTGGCTTACCATGCGGGTTTTGATTCTGATAAGCGTCAGCAGATTCAAAATGATTTTATGCAAGGTCGAGTAGATGTGGTTGTCGCGACTATCGCGTTTGGCATGGGGATTGATAAATCGAATATTCGCTTTGTCATTCATTATGATTTGCCAAAGTCGATTGAAAATTACAGTCAAGAGATTGGTCGAGCAGGGCGTGATGGACAACCTTCTAATTGTTTAACGTTGGCCAATCTCGATGGTTTAAATACAGTAGAAAATTTTGTTTATGGCGATACCCCAGAGCTTTCAGCGATAGAATATTTGTTAGAAAATATTCGTCACGAAAGTAAACCTTCAAGAAGAGAGTCGGACGTAACGGAATGGGAGCTGCAGGTTGTTGGTTTATCGAATGCCAGTAATATTCGCCAGTTACCGCTGAAAACCCTGTTAGTACAATTGGAAATGATGAAGGTCATTAAACCGATGTACTCCTATTTTGCCGAGTTTAAGTATAAGTTTCTGCAAAATAAAGAATCAATATTAGCGATGTTTGAGGGCGAGCGCCGATCTTTCTTACAGGCTGTTTTTGATACCAGTCAGTTCAAAAAAGTATGGGGTGCACCAGATTTTGATGCCTTGTTTAATACTTATCAGACTGAGCGTAGTCGCGTCATTACTGCACTGGATTATTTGGCAGAGAAGCAACTGATTGAGTTGGAAAGCAAAAAAATGACAGAGGTATTTAAAGTACATCAGGAAACGCTGCATAATCCTGAACTTGCAAATACGCTTCATCATTATTTTGTTGATAAAGAAGAGAAAGAAATTAAACGCATAGCGTCTTTGGTTCGCTTCTTTGAATTGGATGCCTGCTTAAGTTCTAACCTAGCACGCTATTTTGATGATCAAGCCGCGCCGCAACAGTGCGGTCATTGTTCTGTCTGTCGAGGGCAAGTAGCGAAGCTAGAGTATAGCGAGCAGGCAGGCTGGCCGTCTGATGCAGAGCTTCAACAGTATTTGCAAGCATTGGCTCAGCAGTTGGCAGGTAAGGCCGATGTGTCGTTGGATATTCAATGCCGATTCTTAGCGGGCATTAGTGTGCCGGTATTTGCGCGCAATAAGGTAAGGCAAGTAGCGGGATTTGCGAGCTGTGAGCAGCTGCGTTATCAGGATATTAGAAATAAAGTAAGCCAGTTATAAACTGGCTTACTTTTACGCTACATTTCTTCGTAGGTGAAGTTGTCATCGGCATTTTCTAAGCGTTCTTGGCGTTTGCGTTCTTCGGCAAGTACCGAACGAATTTCATCCATAACCGAGTCAACATCAGCGCTTTCAGTCGCTTCTTCAAACAGGCCGGTTAGCTCAGTATCTGCAGTAAGATCACCATCTTCATACAAGGCCCACATCTCTTTGGCGTAATTAGTGCGCAACAGTTCAGGAGCATACTGACCGTAATACTCAGACATATTGTTCACGTCACGTTCAAGCATAGACTTAGCATGGTTGTTCGCGGCAGCATCTACGGCTTGTGGTAAATCGATAATCACTGGGCCGTAATCGTCTACAAGCACGTTAAATTCAGATAGATCGCCATGAACGATGCCCGCAACTAACATGCGTTTTACATCATTCATCACGGTTGCATGATCTTCGCGAGCTTGTTCAACACTCATCGACACATCATTTAAACGTGGAGCGACTTCACCGTCGTCATCGTAGGTGACCAATTCCATCAGCAAAACACCATCGAAGCAGCCATAAGGCGTTGGCACACGAACGCCAGCTTCTGCTAGGCGATACAAGGCATCAACCTCGGCGTTATGCCAAGACTCTTCTTGCTGTTTGCGACCGAACTTAGAACCTTTTTCCATCGCGCGTTGGCGACGGCTATTTTTGCTCTTGCGGCCTTCTTGATATTGTACGGCTTGCTTAAAGCTGCGTTTAGCCGCTTCTTTATAGACTTTAGCGCAGCGAATTTCATCGCCGCAGCGCACAACATAGACAGTAGCTTCTTTACCGCTCATTAATTGGCTGAGGACTTCGTCCACCACACCATCATCAATTAAGGGTTGTATTCGTTTTGGAGTTTTCATAGACGCTTTATACCCTAGTCAGGTTATGCAGGCAAGGAGATTGACCTGACTGCTAGCTACTGACAGTTAGACGCGTATAATGCGCGCCAATTATACAAAACAATGATACCGGCCCAATGGGGCATAGGAGAGTACAATGGTTGTAGTTAGAGCGATATTAGGTGCCTTAATTTTATTATTAAACTGGGTATTCACCCCTAAAAGCATTAAGCGCGAAGCCAATGAACAAGCGGCTATCGATAAGCAAATGGCTAAGTTGGCTTTGTACCAATATGCGGCTTGCCCGTTTTGCGTAAAAGTACGTCGTGCGATGAAGCGCAGTGCACTGAATATTGAAACTCGTGATGCTAAGCGTAGCGAGAAGTTTAATGCAGAGTTATTGCAAGGTGGCGGTCAATTGAAAGTACCTTGCCTACGCATTGAAGAAGATAATGGTGATGTGCGTTGGATGTATGAGTCTGGTGACATTATTGATTATCTAGAAGGGCGTTTTAACCCTGCTGATGCTGAGACAAGCGCTGCTTAAGCTAAACCAATAGGTAGGATGATTTTGAAAGGCCAGTACTTAACAGTACTGGCCTTTTTTGTAATGAGGCCGTGCTTAACTCAAACCCGCAATTCCCAGATACAAACCTGAAAAATAAGATATTAACCAGAATAGCCACACCATAATGCTAAAGCGATGGAAGGTTTTCTGCAGTTTAATATCTCCATTGCGTAATACCACAAATGCCCAGCAGAAGTGGAAGACCATTAAGAACAATCCTAAAAAGCCAGAAATCGAGTGGGCAGTAAAGATTAGGTGGCCTACGTGAAGATACATCAACAACGTGCCTAAGCTATCGGTAATTACACCTAAGCCAAACATCACTAAGTGCCATTTCTTTAGCTGTTTATGCCAATAATCATTCCAGATGCCGACTGAATAGAAAATTAATGCGAGGGTGAAAAAGATTGCGCCCCAGAAGATGAGAAGAGTCATTTGTTTCGCCCACGAAAGTTGATTTTACGAGATACTAATCTAATTGATAATTAATTGCATTAACTTGACTCCATTAAGCAAGGTAGCTGTATTAAACAAGCTGGCTGTAGTTTTTTAGGTGATTAGTAACTTTCACTAAATACTTACGGGTTTCTTTATACGGTAAGTCTTTTTTCAAGATTTCAAATACAGCTTCTGGAGTAAGCTGATTGATTACCGGATAAGCCCGTTGCATGGAAGCACGACCAATAAAGGCTTTGGCCACATTCCCTGTGCCCGTATTATAAGCAGCAATGGTGCAGTGAAGACGTGTTTGTGGGTTGGTGATGCGTTTTAAATAGCGGGTTTGCAGCATGCTTAAGTAAGCACTGCCGGTATCGAGATTGAAGCTTGGGTTATAAAGTTCGTTGCTGGTGAGTAGGCGTGATTTTCCATACATCAATTTACTGGCATCTTTACCGGCGCTCGAGGGCACTATTTGCATTAATCCAAAAGCGGGGATGTGGCTGCGGGCTAGTGGATTGAAGTGGCTTTCGGTATGGGCAATGGCCATGACTAACGCTGGATCAATGTTCCATTTGTTTGCTGACTCCTTTGCGCTGGTGAGGTATTTTTCAGCACGCTTTAGAGGAAACTCTTTGGGCAGGGGGATTTTAATAACAACAACTTCCCCTTTGCTGGTGCTTTCTTCTAGGATTAGTGCGGCACTGGCTAGTTTTTCTTCGGCATTTTCGATACTGCCGTAGAGACTGCTCATTTCACTTAATAAAGGTTGGTTTAGCAGTTTGTCTTGGCTTCTACCGACCATGAGCGTGTTGTTGATTGGGTCGCTAAGTGCTGCTTGGCGTTCTGTTTTTTGCAATAGTCGTTGGATATCCTGTTTCAGTAGGCTGTTTTTGATTTTTTCTAAATCATTTTTACTGCCTGTTACTTTATAGCTAAAACGTATCTCATTAAATCCAAAATCGATAACCGTCTTTGTCTGTAGGTCACCACTGTATTCAACCCAGGCTTCTTGATTGCTGATTTCTACGTCTTGCCATTCTTGTTCTATGTCTGATTTATAAACATCAAAGGCGCTTAGGTAGCGTGTTTTGTAGGACTGGTAATCATTCTTTATTTTTTCGACGCCCGCTTGCTGTGCTTTTACAAAATCGTCAAAGCTGTCTGAGAATGACGGCATTGCTGCTAGTGTGAGTGGGAGTAGAGCGGCATTTGACGCAGCTTTGCTTAAGAATTGACGACGTTTCATTAAATTACTCAAGAATGAGGGGGGTCTATAATTAGGTTAATAGTAGCGTGAATAACGCTTGAGATGTAATCGTATGCTGAGAATACGTTACATCTTTGCGTGAGCATTACGCTTGAGCAGCAATTCTTGGGTCTAGCGACTCTCGTTCAATAATGCTGGGATCAGTAGTATTCGGTTCAGTAGCGCTAGTGTCAGGCGTATTTGGATTTGCTGAGTTAGGTGTAAAGTTTTCAGTGCTATTGTGAATCTCACCAAACTTTACTTCACCAAAAGACAGTGTTGGCGATAAAGCAAAGGGTTGCCAGCGTGCACTGAGTTCTGATGATGGCATGATGTTGTAAAAACGTTTGTCATCAGGGTGTTTGTCGGCAATCGTTTTTTCTAAAATCATTGAAATGTACTGATCCAGGCGTAATTCTGATTGCTCTCCGTTGGGGATGACGGCGAGATGGTTTTTTTCAGCATGGTCGGCAATACCATAAATGGTTGAGTGCTCAGGAGAGTAGTTATCGACGGATATGCCATTTTGGCTGCATACCAAAACTCCAGTTTCAGTATTTACGACGAGTGACTGGCTCCCTTGTGTATGGCCAGGTGTATGAATAAGCGCAATGCTATCGCCGAGCATGATGCTGCTGTGTAGCGGTATTATTTTGTTAGGATCGATACCATCGATACCGTCTGGGCAGTACCAGTAATTTTGTAATGGTAAAAGGTCTTTTACGGCTTCCCATTCTTGATCCATGACCAGAAGCTTTGCATTAGGAAATAAAGCGGTCTGCTCATAGCTGCCTAGCCATTTACGTAAATCTTGAGTATGCAAATGGTCGTAACATATGAAGTCGATGTCTGCTGGAGATATGCCTATGTTTTCTAAGATGCCTTCAACTGTATTGTGTGTGGGAATGATAATAGGCTGTAATAAATCTTTGAATATTCCCATTCGACGTTGCCAGTGCTGAAAGTGCGGGGTCTTGGCATTGGCTTCGATATCAGAAGGAGAAAACAGTAGGGTTTTTGTACCTGACTGAGTCGCAAATTGCAGTACCATAAGGCGATGAGTTACGTATAAATAAGGGTTAAGCAGGCTCGTCGCATCGCCAAATGCTGATTTGACAGGATAAGGAACTGATATCAGGTCGAAAGTCTGCAAAAACTGAACTTGCTGATTGATGAGTTTAAAGTCGTCAACAAAGCGTTTCGCTTGAAACTTAACTTGTTTCAGGCGTTCTTGCGGGGATAGGCTTTCGCGGCTATTACTGAAATGGTGGATAGGACGTATACCTAACGACTCTAATACCACGTCATAGCTTAAATTCAAGGGCGCACGGCTCATTTTTTATTATTCTCGAGTGCTTTTAGCAAAAATAGCCTAAAAAGATATTAAGATCAACAGCCATAACAAAACCGTATAAGGACAAGGCTGTCTGGAGTACACTGAATTGACTAGAACTTTCAGATTTGAAGAAGTAATGGATAAACATAAAATAGCTTATCAAGGTGTGTCGGGTGCTTATTCCCACTTGGCTTGTAAGAAAGTACTCCCTGATCATTGTGCGTTTGCTTGTGACGATTTTCAGACTGCCATTTTGATGGTTGAACAAGGGGAGGCTGAGTACGCCATGATTCCTTTGGAAAATTCTACAGCGGGTCGGGTTGAAGAGATTTATCGATTATTACCTAAAACGCATTTACGGATTATTGCTGAGCATTTTGAACCGGTTAATCACTGTTTATTGGCTTTGCCTGGCGTTGAATTGGCGAACATTAAAACAGTCAGTTCTCACCCACAAGCACTGGCGCAGTGTTTTCATCATTTAGCCGATTTGAATATTAAAGCGATTGCGGCTGTTGATACGGCACTTTCTGCAAAGGATTTAGCTGATTTAGGAGCTGTTAATGATGCAGCCGATTCAGGAAAGACTCACGCTGCAATTGCTTCGGTTTTAGCGGCTGAATTATACGGCCTAAAAGTCGTTGAAGAAAATTTTCAGGATGTCAGTGGCAATACAACCCGTTTTATTGTGCTGGCTAAAACGGCGACTAGCGATTCCTATGATGCGGATAGCAGCTACATTACCAGCTTACTCTTTACTGTTCGAAATATGCCGGCGGCTTTGTATAAGGCATTGGGAGGATTTGCGACGAATGGTGTGAACCTTATTAAGCTGGAAAGCTATATGGATGGCGGTACGATGGAAGCAAGTCATTTTCATATTGATTTGGCTGGCCATCCTGAGCAGGTAAGTATGAAAAATGCACTGTCTGAGTTGGATTTTTTTGCTAAAGATGTTCGTATATTAGGCAGTTATCCCGCGCATAAATACCGCAACAAACATGATTTTGTTTAACATTAATATTCACTGAGGCAGTTAGCGTTATGATGGATTGGACGAAGTTATTACAGCCTCTCCGAGTAGGTGAAACGAGCATACGTTATGAGGCAGGCCGCTCATCGTTTCATAAAGACCAAGATCGAATCGTATTTTCAAGTGCGTTCCGACGCTTAGATCGTAAAACACAAGTACACCCGTTATCTGAAAATGACCATGTGCATAGCCGTTTAACGCACAGCTTAGAAGTGAGCTGTGTTGGTAGAAGCTTGGGCTATCGTGTTGGGGAAGGTTTAAAATCCAATAATGCGTCTTTTCCTGAGTCGATTACTCCAGGAGATGTGGGGGCAATTTTGCAGGCTGCGTGTCTGGCCCATGATATTGGTAATCCTCCTTATGGGCATACGGGTGAAGATGCTATTCGTCATTGGTTTTTGGACCCTCAAAATGCTTCGTTATTGGAGGGTTTGAGTGAGTTAGAAAAGTCGGATCTATGTACTTTTGAGGGTAATGCTCAGGGGTTTCGTATTATCACTCAGGTCGAATATCATCGTTTTAGTGGTGGAATGCGGCTGACACAAGCGACTCTAGGCACTTTTTTAAAGTACCCGTGGACGGTTGAACATGCCGCTAAGACAGGTGCGAAAGCGAATAAGTTTGGTTGCTTTCAAAGTGAGTTTTCGATCCTTGAAAGTATTGCTAATGACTTGGGGTTAATTCCTCATGGAAGGGATGCAGCGGGGACTATTAATAAATGGTGTCGTCATCCTTTGGTTTATCTCATGGAGATTGCCGATGATATTTGCTATGGCTTAATTGATCTGGAAGATGGCATTGAAGTCGGAATTTTACGCTATGAAGAAGTTGAGGCTATTTTAAAACCTTTATTAGCCGATGACTGGGATCGCTATAAGTTAGATTTTGACAGTGCTGATAATGAGCGTAGGCGATTGTCGATGTTGCGCGGTAAAGCGATGGAAAAGTTGGTCGCGGCTGCAAGTCAGGCTTTCTTAGACAAAGAAGCAGAAATTTTGGCGGGTACTTTAGTCGGGGAGTTGAGTGATCATTGTCCTGAAGTTGTTAGAAATGCAATTAATGGGGCGAAGGCGTTAGCGCGTGAGCGCATCTTTAAAGACCCTCGAAAAACTGCGATTGAGGTGGGGGCGTATTCTACCTTGGCGAATTTACTGACAGCATTTTTACAAGCGGCAAAGGAGCTTATTGATACCGGTCACTCTACTTTTCGAAATAGCCGAGTACTTGAGATGATGGGGCCAAGCGCGCCTCAGGCCGATTGGACTTTATATCAAGCCTATATGCGCGTATTGGATTATGTGGCGGGTATGACAGACAATTATGCCGCTGATATTGCGCAGCAATTCTCTGGTTATAATCCTCCAGGGCGGTAGTGAAGTACCTTAATGTCCGCTATTTCCCTTGCTGCTAGCTATGAAGCAGGGGTGTGGTTACAATGCGGGTTCTTAATAATTATATGGTTTAGATAGTTTAGATATTATGGATATTGATTTTCCTTTGATTTTGATGGTTCTTACCGTCGTGACTGGCTTGGTTACTCTTGCTGATAAGTTATTCTTTTTGCCCAAGCGTTTACAGCAGATAAATGCACTAGACGGACAAGGCGCTGATAAAACTGCATTAGAATCTGCCGCAAAAGAACCCGTTTGGATTGAACAGTCGAAATCGTTTTTTCCTGTTTTGGTTGTTGTATTTGTGTTGCGTTCTTTTATTGCTGAGCCGTTTCAAATCCCTTCCGGCTCAATGGAGTCTACCTTGGTAAAAGGCGACTTTATCTTGGTGAGTAAATTTCATTATGGTTTACGTATGCCAGTATTTCGTAACTTATTGGTCGCCAATAATGAACCAGTACGTGGTGATGTGATGGTATTTTTTCCACCTCATGATAAACGTTATTTTATTAAACGCGTTATCGGCCTACCCGGAGATCATGTTGTTTATAAGGGCGGTCAATTAACCATTAATGGTGAAGAGAAAAATATTGCTCTTGTATCTTCAGAGCCTAAGCATCGTCCAGTGAAGTACCTATTAGAAGAAACGCTGGATACAGGCACTCATGAAGTGCAGTGGACTCCGGGTGCTAATTTTGGTCCTGAAGGAGAGTGGACTGTACCTGAGGGCCATTATTTTATGATGGGGGATAATCGAGGTCGTAGTTCTGATAGCCGCTTATGGCGTAATACAGCAACGGGCGAAGCGATGTCTTTTGTGCCTGCAGAGAATATTGTTGGTAAAGCGGAAGCGGTTTGGATGCATTGGGATGAATTCGCCAGTTTGCCTTCATTTTCTCGTAATAAGGCCATTCAATAGTCATGGCTAAAAAGCGGGCAAAGGATTGCCCATTTTGTCGACGAATGAGGGGTTTGTTAATTTTTACAGCCCTGATGGCAGCAGGCCTAATTATTCTGATTCAGCAGACTCCTGCTGTAGGTCAATAAAACACTTTCGAAAGTGCTAGATTTTTAATATTTTGCTCGTAGAATAGCGCGCCAGTTGTCTTCGTTGCTTATTCGGATCAGTGTTAATGTCTGTAAAATATCGTCTGCAGGGTTTTTGTTTCATGTTCGTTGATCAGTGGTTCAAGGTGAAGCCTGTTTCACGTTCCTGTGAAGAACAGTCCTCGTTAGATCGAGAGTCCCGCCGAATTCAGCTGTACTTCTGTAAGTCTTGCCCCACCTCTATTAAAATCAAACGTCGTTGTCAACAATTGGGCTTGAGGGTGGTGGAAAAGGATGTGGAGCGTGTTAATGCGTATCGTAATGAGCTTATTCATGGTGGAGGCGAGGTTCGTGTTCCTTGCTTGCGAATTGAAGGCCGCAAAGGTCAAGAAACTCGCTGGTTGTATAGCAGTGAAAAAATTACCCAATATTTAGAGCGTCGCTTCGCTGCCTAATGCTCGTCATTTAATCGCTTCGACCATGCTCTGAATGCTTATCTGCAGTGTTATTCTATTTTTAATTTTCACGCTTAATCCTCTCTGTTAGTCTAAGGTTCTTATTTTTGAGCCTTAGAGTTTTTCATGCCTGTTATCGATAGTCATTACCGCCCACCTTTCTTATTAGCTAATGGCTATGTTCAAAGCATTTTACCGACCTTAATTCGTCGTATGGATACCGATCACTATCAGCGAGAGCGCTTATTAACGGACGATGGTGATTTTTTGGATCTTGATTGGAATCGAGTTTCCAGTTCGACTATTGGCAAAACGTTGCTGATCATTTCCCATGGTTTAGAAGGGCATTCACGGCGCGCCTATGTTGCTGGTGTTGTTCGTGAGGCTAATGCTCAAGGTTGGGATGCCTTGGCTTGGAATTTTCGCTCCTGTTCCGGTGAGATGAATAAAACGTTACGCTTTTATCATAGTGGCGCGACCGATGACTTAAAGCGTGTTATTGAACATGCCCATCGTCAGGGTTATCAGAGTATTCATTTGGTTGGCTTTAGTATGGGGGGCAATTTAAGTCTTTTATATGCAGGGAGGCAAGGACGTGATTTGCCGGTTTACGTTAAGTCGGTTGTTGCTTTTTCTGCCCCGTGTGATCTGGCTGCTAGCTCTAAGCGCCTCGCGGAGTGGGGCAATAAAATCTTTATGTGGCGTTTCCTAAAAGATCTTAAGGAGAAAATTGAAGCGAAGGCGTTAGATTTTCCTGACCATGTAAGCGCTGAAGATTATCACCAAATTAAAACATTTCAGCATTTTGATGATCGCTATACTGCACCTATTCATGGTTTTGATGATGCGGCTGATTATTGGGCTAAAAGTAGCTGTAAGCCTGTTCTAAAAAATATAAGAGTCCCTGCTTTATTGGTGAACGCTGAAAATGATCCTTTTTTAGCTGAGGGCTGCTTTCCTTATGATGAAGCCCGCGCCAGTGAGTGGTTGACCCTAGAGGTGTCGAAATCTGGGGGGCATGTAGGGTTTATTGAAATCAATAAGAGCCAAACATATTGGATGGAAAAGCGAGTGGTTGAGTTTGTGACTCCTTATGCGTAACAAAGCGTATGGCTTTGTAATCACTGTAATGTTTGTTGGCGGTAAGACGGGGCAGATCTTTGGCGTTAGGTATAATTGACGCTTAAACAGTTGTTCAGTGTCATTAATATACTGTCTGGTTTTGAATTGTAATTCTGAAAGATAAATGAACGAACGTTACCTAAATTGAGTGTATGCACTCAGTTTTAGGTAATGTATTTTGTTTATCGTTCGCTCCATTAGTCACTTCTTGTTAGTTTGTTTTGCTATGATCCCGAGCGTTCATGCTACGACGGTCGCTGTGCCAATGAGTGAGTACGGGGCTTTGAATTCTGTTGAGGTTTTTCAGGCTCTCCCTACACCGCAATCAAAGCAGTTATCAGGGTCGGCAGTGGCGCAAATGCAGCCGGAGTCTGTGCAATTTACTTCTACGGCTAATAAGATCTCTCAGCCTGTTTTGTTATTACGCCTTTCTTTTACTGATCAAGATTTCACTTATTCTCGCAATGAATTTAAGGATCTTATTTTCTCTACTCGAGTAGGGGCAAACAGTGTCGCTCGCTACTACTTGGAAAATTCTTATCAACAGTTTCATATTCAGCCTGCACAAGAATCCGAAGGGGTTATTAATGACGGGATTATTGATATGAAGTTGCCTTATGCTCACCCAAATTTTGGCGATAATTATGGCTCTAAAAGTCAGGCTTTGGTGCGAGACGCTCTTACTCAAATAGATGATTATATTGATTTTTCTAGATTCGATACTAACGGTGATGCTCAGCTAAGTTCTAATGAGCTGGCAGTGGTGTTGATTGTGGCTGGGTACGAGAATGCTTATGGCGGCAGTTCTGCACCAGAGCCTCGTATATGGGCGCATAAGTCGGATATTTCACGGGTCTCTCTAGATGGCACAGGATTAACGAGTTTCGCGATGTTTGGTGAGCAGCACCAAAACCATTTGGCGACCATCGGCATTATCAGTCATGAGATGGGGCATTTGTTATTTGCTTTGCCTGATCTTTATGATCGCCAAGGCGACTCAAATGGAATTGGTCGTTGGGGGTTGATGGGGTTGGGTAGTTGGAATAGTAGTGGTGGTTATTCAGGCAGTTCTCCGGCCCATATGATGGCTTGGTCAAAAGTAAAAGCTGGGTTTATTAAGCCAGAAGATATTATGGGTAATGAGTTGGAGTTTAGCTTGGCTAGTGCAACTCATGTTCCTGAAGCGATGCGTATTTGGTTGGATCCTTTTCGTCATGGGGAGCACTTTTTATTGGAGTATCGAAAGCAGGCATTATTAGATACTGCCTTGCCGGGGGCGGGGCTGTTAATTTCACACGTAGATGATTGGGTTGGTTATGGACAGGCGGGTCCTCAAAATGATGTTGCTGAGCACAAATTGGTGGATATCGAAGAAGCTGATGGCCGCAATGATCTTGATCAGTTAGAAAATCGAGGGGATCGGTTAGACGTTTATAATGATGCTTATGGTCAGAACTATTTTGGCTCTTCTTCTTTTCCTGCTAGCTTGGATTATCAAGGCAATATGAGCGGCGTTGAAATTTCTAATATTCAAGTTGGGGAGCGGGTGAAAGGAATGATCTCACTGCCTTATCAGCAACTGGGGGATAATTTAGGTCATGATGAAAAAGTGGGTGTGCCGTGGGGGGTGAGAGGTAAGAAAGTTCAAAGCTTGATTTCATTGCCTATGAAGCAGGATCTACCTTGGGCACATGGTGTTGATATTTTTAGCCCAGGAACAGGTGAATTAAAAATTTCGTTATTTGCATATTTGGTAGATGGTCAGGTTAGTGGAAAGATTCATTCGACGGCAGATCAATCTGTTTCACGAGGCTGGAATCGAATTTCTTTTGACCAGCGGATCGACTTGAGTCGTTATGATCAGGTGTATTTGCACGTTTCCATGGAAGCTGATTCTTCACGTCCATTTAGCATTGATAATCAAGATGAGTCTAGCGGCCAAAGCTATGTCGAGTCGGATGGTTCTTTTAGAAAAGCCGGTTTTGATTTTAATCAGCGATTATTAGTCGCCAATCAGCAACAGGCATTTAGTTATCAGGTGCCTGAATCCGTTGAGTTTTCTCAGCAAGGCGCTAATAAAACTTCTGGGGGGAGCTATGGAATTACTATCTTCTCTTTCTTCTTATTATTGTTTAGCTTTCGGTTAAATAGAAAAATCTAGAAGCAAGGTCTCGCGTCAGCTTATAATGTTTTATTTTTTGGACGTTATGATGCGCGATTATCTGCTTTATATTCTGTTGTTAATCATTATTGTTATTCTCTCTCTACTTGAGCCAATGAGTTCTGATTGGTTTATGTATGATCGAGCAGCGATTGCTGATGGCCAGCTTTGGCGTTTAGTGAGTGCGCATTTTGTTCATTTGTCGCCAATGCATATGCTAGGTAATGCAACCGGAGTTGTTCTGCTGGCGTACATCGCAGGGCGTTATCTGAATAATTTATTGGGGCTATTATTGCTTACTTGGTGCTTGCTGGTGGTCGGCATTGGTCTGTATTGCTATGCAGGCTATCTTCAGCGTTATGTTGGGCTTTCAGGTGTTTTGCATGGGTTATTGCTGGTCGCGCCCTTTATTTCAGAGTTTTATAGCCGTCGCATCGCGGCCTGCTTTTTAATTGTTATTGTGGCAAAAGTGATCTGGGAGCAGTCCCCGTTTTACGATGATATGGCGATGCTTGGCATGATTGGCGGGCGTGTTGAGGCTAATGCTCACCTCTTAGGCGTGGTGGCTGGAATAGTGTTTTTAGCTATTTATTACGGTTTAAAAAAAATAAAAGCAGTACGGCTCAAAAATGAAGTGATTAGTGGTGGAGAATCGAAGTGAAAACTAATGACAAAAAGTTAGGGTTGCTTGTAGAAAATCCGTGGCAAACATTGAGTCAGGAAGTTAAATACGATAATCCTTGGATTCGAGTTGAAGAGCATCAGGTCATAAATCCGGCAGGTGGTGAGGGTATTTATGGCACGGTGAGCTTTAAGAATAGAGCGGTGGCTATCGTAGCGTTATTTGAAAATGGCGATACGTTATTGGTTGGGCAGTTTCGGTATCCTTTGCAGGAGTATCATTGGGAATTACCCATGGGTGGTGCTCCTATTGATGAGTCGGCGCTGGACTGTGCACAAAGAGAGTTGAAAGAAGAAACAGGTTTTAGTGCTAAGAAGTGGCAGCAAATATTATCAATGCATTTGAGTAACTCCATTACTCAGGAGCAAGGATTCACTTTTATTGCTGAGGATCTGTTGGCTGGGGAGATGTCATTAGAAGATACTGAAGATATTACTCTTGCGCGATTACCCTTTGAAGAGGTTTTTCAAAAAGTAATGCTGGGAGAAATTACCGATGCAATGACGGTCGCATCGGTAATGAAGGTTCGATTATTGGGTCTTGCTTAATAGGTCTTAAATAGCCACGGCTGAGGCTAGGTTAGATTCATTAGAGCTGGATTGATTCTTTTGTTTGTTCCTGTACTGGGCAGGGCTGTCTTGGGTTTGTTTTATGAATATACGGTCTAGGGTTCTGCGACCTGAAAGTCCAAGCTGAAGTGCTATTTGCTCAATATTAAAATCACTTTCGATGAGTAGTTGTTTGGCTTTATTTACTCGGCATTCCGTGATGACTTGCTTTAATGACGTGTTTTCTTTTTGTAGGTGTCTGTTGAGTGTGCGGGCGCTGATGTGAAAATGTTCCGCCACAACTTGCTGATTGGCTTTAAGACTTAACTTGTCTTGTTCAAGTGCTCGCTTAATTCTTTCGGCTAGAGAGCCTGAGCGCGTTAGCTTTCTATATTGCTCTTCAACATCTCTTTTGATCATATTTAAGATGTGAGGGTTGGTATTGTGTAGGCCTTGATCCAGATATTTAGCTTGAAACTTAATTGAGCATTCGCTTGAATTGAAGGCGATGTCCGTTTTCCAGAGCTGGGAGTAGTCAGTCGAATAGCTTGGCTGAGGGAAAGGAAGGTCTATGCCATCAATCTGCATTTCATTTCCACAAAGTTGTGTTAACCAGCCTAATATGACTCCGACAAGTAATTCACTGCGATAACGTTCCTGAGAAAGATAGCTTTGCTCGCTAACGGGTAGTTTAACTTTAATTGTATTATCGCGAGTTCGAGTGACATTGATTTCTAGGTTGTCACTCAACAAGGCAGAGAATTTTTCCAAATAGTATAGGGCTTCACGCAAGGTGTTTGAGCATAAAAACAGGTGCTGAAGCTGGCAGCTACTTTGTGCTGCTGACTTCTGAGCTGAAAGAACACAAAGAGAGCTTGAGTTACTTGAGCGGATAAGACCGCTGATTAGTGTATCGGCATCTTGCGTCGGGATTCTAGCATCAGGATCTTTAAGCAATTTCATTAGGCGAGGATCGATTGCCGATTGGGATTCGATTTGGGGTGTCCTATTACTCACTGCATCAATGAGCGGACGAATTAGTGCTACTGAAATTGAACTTTGAATCATAATGACTTACCGGTTCGCTGCTATTGTTATTTTTTTTATTAACCTCAAGTTAAGCAATTTTAATGCCAGTATTTATAGGCGTGATTTATACAGCGCAACGGGGATATAATACTATCTTTATCACTATATTTTGTAATACCCAAAAAGTGCGTGTTACTTGTGGTAACGATAAATTGACTGAGGTAACACCTTTGGGAGGCTATGTTGCACTTTATTAGACGATTTATGGTCATTTTTATCCTGCTGGCCAGTTCGATGCCATCATATGCTAACGAAATATCTCATCAGCTAACCGTTGCCATCACTCAGATTGAATATCTAATTGAAGATCCTATTGCTTATGATTTTTCTCAGGTAAGTCAGATTGATGATTCTGACTGGAGCGGAGGCTCTGAGTATCCATTGAACCTTGGTAATTTAGAGTCTGGGGCTTGGGGGCGTTTTAAGCTTAAAAATGTTGAAGATGGCACTTTGGAGCGAATATTAGAGTTTGCAAATCCGAGGCTGCACCGTCTATCCGTTTTTGTTCAGCATTCTTCGGGGCTAGATAGGCATTGGCATCTGGGTGGCGATCTTCCATATAGCGAGAGAGAGATTATGTTTCGTAATTTTTCTCTGCCTATCGAGCTAAAAGCACAAGAGGAAGTCCAGGTTTACTTTAGAGCTGAGTCAAATGTAGGGTTATTGCTGCCTATATTTCTTCACAAAGAAGCTGAGTTCTGGCGTTTAGCTAATAACGAGAGTATTTCCTACGGTTTGTATTTTGGTATTTTACTCATGTTTGTGATTTTTAATATCAGTCTATATCTTGCTCGAAATAATTATTTATTTGTTTTATTAGCGATCGATTTATCGGTTTTTGGGTTGATGTATGCCAATCATCTGGGTCTGAATTTTGAGTATCTGTGGCCCGTCGATTCCCGCTTTAATTATATGGCGAGTTTATTCTTAGGGTATTTGGTGATTTTGGCGGCGAATGTCTTTACCTGGCATTTTCTGCGTTTAAAAAAGTCAAAAATACTGAATAAAATATATTACGCCTTCAATGCTATGACTGTTCTGGGTGTTGTATTGCTCTGGCTAATTCCAGCTGAATTCTCTAGCTACCTTTGCGCAGTGCTTGGGGTGGCAGTCGCGCTGTATCTGTCGTTCTTAACAATGTTGAACAGGCAGGCTTATACGGATTATTCTTATTATTACATTGCAAGTTATGGTATTGCGGCCCTTGCAACGTGTATTTATATTATGCATAAGTTGGCAATTAACCTTTTGAGC
>Ga0105348_1000484_pt1 | contig 29676 bp, 26 predicted proteins | sample EN8Hudsemesocosm_2_FD_83504 | JGI IMG/M metagenome (GOLD analysis project Ga0105348, IMG submission 83504) | Methane-oxidizing microbial communities from mesocosms in the Hudson Canyon - EN8C Hudson Canyon | ecosystem: Environmental > Aquatic > Marine > Cold seeps | place: Hudson Canyon... | reverse complement strand
TAACTAGGGAGCATAAATTTCTGCGTTGGTATAATCAACGTCATAGCCCATATCATCAAGTACAGCTAATGTGACTCGCCCATAGACAACGCCATTAGCCATGAACTCTTTGGTTAACGTTGGCACTTCAGAACCATCTGCTAGAAAACGTTTCTTATCACCCGCCAAGACATAATCATACAAATGACCACCATCATCACTGAAAGGCACATAATCTAAATTATTTGAATAGATTCGATTGTACTCAGCAACGGCTTTACTCTCACCATGCTGACTTGGTAAACGAAATACATTGCCTTTAGTAGCCGAATCCCGCGTCATGAATTGCTCACTAAAGGAACCAATACCAATGATATGTCCAAGCTCATGTAAGATGTTGGCTTTAAACTCAACCTGATCAAATCCGTCTACGTAAGTATGATTACCAATAACCATTTCGCCGCTGGTTGGAAAACTAAACCCATTCAATTCAACTTCCGTATCAGGTCCAGCCATGCCATTAGCATTTGGTAAATCTTTTATTCGTACTTTAATTTTCACGACTAGATGCTCAGGTTGATTATCAACCCCTCGCAAAGAGAGTAACCACTGATGTGAAGCATCAATGAAAGGCTGTTTATAAGCGATCGTCCAAGCTTCTTTTATATTCCCTTGCAGCTCTACTGAATTCATAAACTGCAATTCAAAAGAGATATTAGCATTTGAAACTGTTTCAGTATCACTGACCTTATCCCCAGTACTAGGCTGTTCGCCAGCGGCTTTATCCGTAACGGTAATAGCAAAGGTTTTAACGTCATAATCACCGTCTGGTAATTTGGTAGGGATTTTATATTGAGCATCCGTTAGCAGGTCATAAACCAAGGTATCTTTTTCTTGCACCAAAGCGCGAGTATTTAGTTTCCACTCTTGGTTAATTTCTTCAAGACGCCCTGCTCCATCTTGGGCACCCAGTATTGAAGTTAACGACCAATAAAAATATTCTGTCGCCATGCAAGAGTAATCACACGTTTCATCATCGTAGGTATACCAAGCGTCTGCGGGATAGCTTGCTGGAATCGTTTCAAACTGCCCTCCACGTGCCACATCCATCGCATCAGCCAATACCGAACCTATTGATTCACCAAATACAGAGGGATAAACACCGGCATAACCTACATGGCTAATTAGATGCAAAACTTCTTCAATCGTCGCATCAAATTCACCATCGGCTAAATATTCACTATCACCAACAATCACTTCCGAAGCATACAAGTCTTGGTAAGCATCACTTTCAGGAAGTTTATCAAACAAACTTTCGATCTCTTCCTGCGTAGCAGACATTAATAACGTTGCGTCTTGAGACGTTAATTGCTCAACCACAGCAGGATTATCAGCGATGCCATCTTCATTATTATCTAAATATTCAGCCATGACAGTGGCAGCATGAATCATCGCCTCATCAGAGGTTGTCGCTGTGCCAACAATTTGAATGCCGAATACGGAAGTGCTTTTAGGAAAGTATTGGCCTAGAGGATTGTTAGCTGAGCTATTTGAACCATCATTCGAATTGCTGTTGGAACTCGAACCGCCACAAGCGGTAATAGCACTTACTAAAACAGCGGTGGTGAATAAATACAGTGGGAATTTCATAGACATCTCATTAGAATAAGTACTCAAGGAGTATTACCCAAAGCCTTGTTCTGTTCCGTCTGCAGATGTCTAGGCTATGTCAGAAGTTGTAAGAGGGTCAGTAGACCTAAGAAGTCAGCATTGGTAGGATGATAATAACTTATTCACTGACTTTTTAGGTGTCTTTGTCAGCTTCTTAATTAATTCAAAAGGAATATCAAACAAGCCATAGCGCTCGCCGATATTTTCTAGGATCTTCATCCATACCTTGGCCGTCATTTCACTATCGTATAAAGCACGGTGAAACCCTCCTGAGCTTTCAATATTAGCAAAGCGCACAAGCTCACCCAGTTTATGGCTATGGGCATCTTGAAATATTCGTCGTGAGAGTAATAGCGAACAAGAAAAATCGCCCGAATAATCACGGCCAATACGCTCAAATTCAGCATCTAAAAAGCGCTGATCGAACGACGCATTATGCGCAATCAAATTATCATCACCAATAAAATCGGCAAAGCGATTCATTACGGCTTCGCAAGAGTCTGCATCCACCAGCATTTCGTTGCTAATACCGGTATAGTCTTCAATAAAAGCACTGACTCGCTGCCCAGGGTTCATCAACTCTTGAAAACGCTCTGTCACTTCGCCGTTTACCAATCGCACGGCACCAATTTCAATCGCTCGGTCGCCTACATTAGGCGATAAGCCTGTGGTCTCGAAATCGAGAATAACTAAACTGTCTGCTCGGTTGCTATTACTCATTTCGCTCACTTCATCCACGTTTTTCACCAGCTTGCACCACATCACTTAAATGCACTTTCTTAGTATTCGGTAAATTAGCAATATTACGCATAATTTCTACCCCTTCAACGGCGAAATCATCGATCATGTCTTTACTAACTTCATAGGGTGAGCCTAGCGATAAACCTAGCTTACCTTTGGTTAATTTCATGCCTTGCAAAATTTCTGATCCGCCAACGAGGCTCAGCGGTAAAATCACATCACCGGGGCGTAAATAAGCTTGCAAATATTTGGGATTAAAATACTTCAGGGTAATATCGCCATTATCTTCAACATAAGAACGAGATCCCTCAGGGAAAATTAAGAAGGGCTCGTGCATAACCTTTTTAAACAGATCGTAATCTCGCTTATCTAACTCAGCGGCTACATCACATGCATCACAGGAATATAAATACTCGATCAACTCAAACTTTTCAGACGGTATTAATACTTCGTTTAGCCAAGATAGGCTGCTATTGAACTTTGCCGCTTCAGCCTCCAAATCTTGATAGTGAAGAATTAGCTGCATAAAGTCGCGATAAGTAAACTGCTCGATAAGTTTTAAGCCTACATTCGGCATCTTAATTAAAAACTGCGTCCGTCTGGCGCTTTTTTGCAGCGCTTCCGCTAACCCATCTTCGTTTACTTTTGTGGTACGTTGCGAGGGTAATGTTAAAAACATATTGCCCACATTACTAGCGCCACTTTTCAGAAATAAACTTGAAAACATGCGCGGGCCAACAACTGTATTATTATTTTCAGCTAAGTTATCAAAACCTAATCGACGTAATGCACTGCGTACAAAATAAGGGCCTAAATACCCTTCATGATGTCCAATAATAAAGACACGGTGACCATGTGCTTTCAAAACAGAAGCTTCGTATAAATGGCGAACGCTATGGCTGGACTCCACTTGTCTTTTAGAATCTTCTTTAAACGAGGTTTGCTTACCATCAGCATCAACCAAAACAATATCTTGAATATAGCGCGCCTCTAATATGCCAAACAACTTATGCCATAGCGCTCTGTCAGGTAGCACTGGAGATAATGATCGTTTAAATGAAAATGGCGTCGCTAATAAGCGCTCGATGTGACTTTTATTAAATTCTTTGAAATAAGAATGCTGCAGCATTTGATTCTTACGAAGCACCAATTTATCGACAACTTCTGGAAAGTGCTGTTTAAAATCTAAACCTTGCTGAGTTGCATGACCAATCAACTCATCCATGTGGTGTACGAGTTTGTCATTATAAGGCGATTTTTTGAAGGCATAATATTTAGTCTGAATAAAATCGACCATGCCTTTGAAGTTAGTCACAACACTTACGGTATGTAGACTTTGCTTAATAATTTCAGGCGCAGGTACTTTCATTAAGCGATTGACAAAGCCCCGCTTAAGAACATCAATCAGGCCCGCCAACTTGGAGAATATCGCCATCGTAAAAGCGGTTAGCTTAGAAAGTACATCTCGTTTATCGATCGACGCTAGAGACTTCTCTAAACGGCCTTTATTTTGCTGTAAAAATTGCAATACTTCAGCTGAAGTCAAGGTGCGCTTCTTTAGCCCTTGAACCAAAGGATCTTCACTCGCTTGCGAATCTACTAGCTTATCGGCTGCTATAGTTTCTTCTTTTAGCTTGTCACCTGATAGCTTGTTATCAGTATCTTTTGTCATTTAAATCCAATCGTTCTACAACTGTAAGCAGACACCATTTTACCTTGCAATAAAAGGTAGAGCACCCACCTTCGTCAAAAAAACGCTTCTTTTTACAGCAAGCTGATAGTCTATGAGACAATTCGTAAGAACTATCGTGCCTAGCACAGGTCATAAGCTGAAATTTTAGAGAGATATACCGATGTTTATCAACTGGCTAAAGAGTGATTCAGTGAAGAGTAATTTGAAAACCATCTTCCTGATGCTAGTCGTTGTATTTGTAGTTACTCAATATCAACAACGAGATATGAACGAAGGCCAAGCCCAGATACTGGAGAGTATCGACTACAGTAATGGTCCGACATTGGTCTACTTCTGGGGTAGCTGGTGCTCTATTTGCAGCACAACCTCACCGTCTGTGAGTACGCTGGCACAAGAGAGTAATCATAATATTGTCTCTATAGCACTGTCATCGGGTAATGATGAAGAGGTCCATCGCTACTTAAACGAGAACGATTATGTTTTTAGTGCTATCAATGACGATAATGGCTTGATTAGTAAGTCTTGGGGAGTCGCGGTCACCCCAAGCATATTCATTATCGATTCGAAGGGAGGTATCCGCTTTACCAGTACTGGGATGACGAGTTTGTGGGGCATGAAGCTCAGATTATGGCTCGCTACGCTTTAATCGCGAGCGAGCACCCGACTCCATCCTAATTAATAATTGGGGTTATTAACCCCCTGTATCAATCTTTCTTGTCGATGGTGATTTCGATGTTTTTGCTACTACCCGCAAACCACTTTTGTACATAAACAGTCCCCATAACAGGGGCCTTTCCCTCTTCAGGAATCTCTTGATAACGGATACTATTTTTAGTTTCTTTTTCGTATTCAAATTTCAAGATTGTTTTAGACATACGTCGCTCACAGGGTAGTTAATCAAATAGACTCGATGGATAAATTAGTACGATTCTTAGAATGGAACGTCGTCATCAAAATTATTTGAAGACGGCGTGAAATCGTTCACATTAAAACCATTTCCACCGCCACCATTAGCGGGCGCTGTACCACCAAAGTTTGCTTCAGCACTCTCGATACGCCAAGCCTGCAAGCTGGTAAAGCACTTCTCCGGCTTACCCTGCGCTGCCCAGAGACGACCAGATAAGTTGAAATGAGCAACAATCTCTTGCCCTAATTGATATTGATCCATCAAGGCACATTTATCTTTCGTTAACTCTAGGGCTAAATAATTTGGATAGGCAGGGTTTTCGCCTTCTCCTGTTACCTTGATAACGAATTCGCGCTTGGTAAAGCCATTTTGACCAAATGACTGGGTCTCACCAATAGAATGGATAGTACCTTGGGTTTCAAAACTCTTCGACATGCTAATAACCTAATAAATCAACGATATAAACTAGGCCGAATCATAGCACCGAGTGATTTAAACTAAAATAAGTGAATCCAGGCGCCACCGAATAAATAACTGGAGCTTTGACGTACTAATGGGCTGTCTTCGAAACTAGCACCACTAACATTCGCATAGCGTATAAAGCCCGCTAGCATGTAACCATCAAAAAGAGCTGAGACATTATAGCTGGCCGTTAGCCCACCATACCCTGCACTGCCAGTATATTGTTCACGTTCGTTATTCGAGAAGCGCGCATCCACACCATAGATATAATCGTGCATGTGACTACTGGCGAAACGAATACCCGCTGAAATCTGCGAACGAACGAGCATATCGTCATATTGATTGCCTTTCCGCCAGAATAGTCTGGGGTTAAAAGAATAGCCCCGATAGGATACTTGGCTAAAATCGGTACTTATCGCACCTCGGATCGGCATTGAAAGATAAAGCGCATCATTGCTTAAGCGGTCACCACTGAAATGATATTGTAACGCAGGCCCCATTTCACCGATAAAATCGAGGTCATCCATCCCTTTTCTGGCACTGCTTTTTTCATTATCAACCGGCACGGCGCCACTTAAGCTTACTTCTATACTCCAATCTCCTCGTTGAAAAAGTTTTTGCTGAATGAAGTTACGATCAATATTGAGGGTTTCGCTTTGATAGCGAATATAGGGAACCGGTAATACATAGACCTCTGACTCATCGCTGCCAAGGTAGTGTGGAACGTTTACCGCAGTTATTCCTAAGCCCGTTTCGAGTTCAGCGTGGCTCACAGTGGCCAATAGCAACAGACACAATAGATATATAGGCTTCATGCTTAGCACTCGGTATTGTCATACGAAGTGAATAGCTTATCATACAGTCACGCGTGATACGGATATTAACAAGACTGGATGGAAGGCCGATGAAAACTACTCCTCAGTACAAACTTGCCACCGAATACCCTGCATCAGATGAGCTTCAAGATACACAGGAAACCATCGAGTTTCTTAAAACTAAGATGGAAGAAGCCTATTCCCCCAATGCTCTCCGTCGTGACGCTCACCCTAAACATCATGGCATAATCAAAGCCGAGTTTATTATTGAAGAGAATCTACCGGAGGCATTGCAGGTTGGTATTTTCAAACAAGGCTTAGGCCGTCCTAATCGTAGCTTCCCTGCCTGGATTCGTTTTTCTAATGCGTCTAATAGAGTCCACCACGATAAAGAGAAAGACATGATTGGTTTTGCGATAAAACTGATGGGGGTTCAAGGCGATAAGATTCTAAACATCGACAAAGAACCTTACTTTACCGATGCGTTAACCAACGACAGCAGTTTTGAAGAAGAAAAATATACACAAGACTTTGTCTTTATGTCTCACCCCGTTTTTTTAGTCCCCCATATTAAAGACTTCAAAAAACTTATTACTGCCGCTTTTGGCAATAACAGCATTATTAAATTCTTCTTTAATCCATTCGATAGCCACTTGCGCACGCTATGGATTTTATTAACCATGAACAAGCACCATACAAGTCCATTGGATAATCGTTACTGGAGTAATAGTGCCTTTCTTTTTGGTGAAGAGCAGCTTGATACTGATTCGACTGAAGATATGCGAGCAGTAAAATACGCCCTACTACCGACCTCTAAAACTCATAGTAAAATGCCGAAGAAAAAAACTGAAAACTATTTAAAAGAAGCAATGAAAGAGCACCTCGCAAAAGAGGAAGCTAGTTTCGATTTTATGATTCAGTTTCAGACCGATGCTGTGAAAATGCCGATTGAAGATACTACCGTCGATTGGCCAGAAGCCTTGTCGCCATTGATTAAAGTTGCGACTATAAAAATCCCGAAGCAAACTTTTGACTCTGCAGAGCAAATGGTATTTGCCGAAAACTCATACTTCGCAGCATGGCATTCTTTGCCAGAGCATCGTCCACTCGGCAATATCAATCGCGCACGTCGCTTTGCCTACGATCAATTATCTAAGTTTCGCTTGAAGCGTAATAAACTACCGAGAGTTGAGCCCGATGGCAGTGAGCAGTTTTAATATGATAAAATCAACTTCTACTGTCACATAGCACCTTTAGATTACGACCATGAATAAACTTTTTATCATCGGCTTACCCAGAACGGGCACAACCAGCATAAGTATCGCGATGCTGGATTACAATTTTAATGTGGCTCATACCGCTTACACGAAACGCGCTTTTGAGTTAGCCGATGTGTTATCAGACTCCCCTTGTTTCAGTGATTATCAGCAACTCGACGTCCTATTTCCCGACTCTAAGTTTGTTTATCTAGATCGAGCATTGTCCGACTGGATTCCTTCCATTCAAATGCTGTTGAAAAAAATGCATACCAACCTAGAGCCAAAGGCGGGCATATTTAACCCGGTGCTTAAGCGCAGTTTCAATGAAGCCTTTAGCCTGTATATCAAGCCCTTAAATCAAAAAGGCTCGGCTAAAACGCTGATTCTAAATGAGTTGGCTTTTGACGAAGACCATCTTACGTCTTGTTATCTCACTCATAAAAACCAAGTTTTAGACTATTTTTCACAGCGAGATGATTTGCTGATCATCAACCTTAGTGATAAAGAAAGCCTTGATAAGCTACTTACCTTTTTAGACATCCCCCATGACAAAGATGTGACGTTCCCCCATATAAATATCGGTAAGCATGTCTCCGGCTGGCGCGAGCACAAGCACCCCAACAAAGTGAATGCTTTGAGTGCAGGTGAAGACCAACGTAAGTTTTTTGACTATAAATAACCTACAATAAAAATATTAAAACTATCAGTGTTCTAATACGGATATCCTATGACATCGTCATCTCAAATTGCCTCTGAAGAAGCACCGGTTCATCAAGTGCCACCCATACTCACTGCACCTGTTGCTCCCCTATTTATAAAGATGGCGTTACCTATAATCTTTGGTTTGATGATTAATGGCTTATTCAATTTTGTGGATGCTATTTTTATTAGCCAAGCCGTTGGCACCGATGCTATTGGTGGCGTTTCTGCGGCTTTTCCTATTCAGATGATTCTAATTAGTATCAGCGCTATGTTAGGCAGTGGTATGGCTTCAATTATTTCTCGTTATTTAGGCGCTAATAAGGATAAAGAAGCCAGCATGGCTTTCAGTGCTTCGCTTGTTTTAGCGGCCTTGGTCGGCTTTATACTGTCAGTCATTATTGTTAGTTTTCGCTTCGAAATTTTTGAATTAATGCTGTTACCTACCGCCTTAGTTCCTTATGCCGTTGATTACTTAACCCCCATCGCCGCCATTGGTTTAATCAGTTTTTGTCACGGTACCATGAGTGAAGGCTTACGAGCACAAGGCTTAAACGTTCAGGTTTTTAAATTGATGGCTTCTATGGCGTTATTAAACATTGCCTTGGATGCACTGTTCCTATTTGTTTTTGATTGGGGCGTTCCGGGCGCGGCCTGGGCAACAGCTCTTTCTATTACAGCGGCATTTTTCTTTGCCATTTATCTATTAAAAACCGGGGATCATAGAGTTTCATTCACGCTAGATCATTTCCGGTTTATGCCCAAGGTTCACCACGAAGCCATTATTTTAGGAATCCCCGTTTTCTTATCCTATGCTGGCTTCGCTATGATGCTATTAATCGTAAATATTCTTTTGGTGAAAGTAGCAGGCGATCAAGCCAACTTGCTAATCAGTGCCCATGGTATTTTGAATCGGACCTTTATGCTGATTTTCTTGCCGGTACTGGGCATGATGATCGCATTCCAGACCTTTGCCGGCTTTAACTACGGCGCACAGCGTTATGATCGTGTGATTCAAGTGTTAAAAGTCGCTTTATTATTATCGACAGGCTATGCCTTAATTTGGTCAATTATTATGATATTTGGATCACAGTTTCTGTTTCAATTATTCAGTCAAGATCAAGCGTTAATCGAAGCCGCATCCAGCATGGCTAGCATCGTATTCCTTGGGTTTATAACAGTTGGCATTGGTATGATCTGTCCTGCTTTATTCCAAGCCCTAGGGTTTGCGAAACCGGCTATTTTGCTCAATACATTACATAACTATATTTTGTTATTGCCAATTATATGGAGCTTTTCTGCCCTATATGGCGCGCAAGGTATTTGGTGGTCCTTTCCAGTCATTGATGCGCTGAGCGCTATTATAATCGCAGGGTATACAGTTTTCTTTATTAAGAAAAAACATCTGCTACAGAACTAGGTGATAAATTCGTTATAACGTTGATTAACCTCAAGATGAGGTGATCCTCCTTCCCCTATAATGATCATATTTGCTTCATTTAATAACCTTGATTATTAGCAACGATTAACGGGGAAGATGGTGCCAAACCAGCCTATTAATATGACTGTCCAGCCTGACAATACAGTTTATAAAGAGCTTCCAGGGGACCTTGCCATATGGTTTTTCATATTTGCAGAATTAACGGTATTTGCCATTTTCTTCATTGCATTTGCATGGATGGATAGTCGTAATCCAGAAATGTTTGATGCGGGTAAAGCTACCCTTCATCCAATTGCGGGACTCATTAATACACTTGCACTCATCAGCAGCAGTTATGTCTTAGCATGGGCTATTCAAGCCGCTCAGAAAGGGAATGCTATCGCTTGCCGCCGAGGGTTCTGGGTCTCAATTAGCATCGCTTCAATCTATATCGTCAGCAAAGTGTGGGAGTATGACCAGCTAATAGAGGCAGGTTATGATCTATCAACAAACACTTTTTATATGTTCTACTTTTTTACTACGGGTTTTCATTTTATGCATGTATTGCTGGGGATGGTGATACTTGCAATTCTGGCGGTATGTTTGAACAATCCAGATTATGTAAATTCAGAACTATCTACTCTAGAATCAGGGGCAAGCTACTGGCATATGGTTGATCTACTCTGGCTTATTCTTTTCCCTTTAGTTTACGTAATATAGTTTATGCGGTTTATCTTTCAGAATTTAAATGAATTTAATAAGGAAGACATTTAATGAATATCATTAACAAAAACTGGCCTAGCTCCACCTTTCCAACTTTAACGTTAAGCTGGATATTACTGCTATTACTGACCTTAGCGGCGGCCATATTATCGCAACTGAATATCGCCTCTAATAGCCTTATACTCCTTGCATTAAGTATTACGGTATTTAAAAGCCAAATAGTCGTCGATATTTTTATGGGGCTAAAAAATGCAGAGCGACGTTGGCGCATACTTATGCTTAGCTACGTCATTATTATTCCATTCATTATGATGCTCATTTACCTTTCTGCGTAATGAATGCTTATTAATAGTATACAAACTGATACTAGGGCTTTATTGGCCCTAATATCAGCATTTCTCTTAATCTAATAATTACTTAACGTACTTCAGATCTAAAGCGTATCTGGTAAATAGCGCCGATCAGCATGATCAAGAAACAAAACAACGTGACCCATAAGATTTCATTATCTGTTTCAACTTCTTGCTCACTCTGCTTTTCTAGCTTTTGCCCAGTCACATGCTCAGTAGGATTTTCTTGTGGTTCGGCTGCAGGTGCCTGTTGATCAGGAGCTTGTCGAGCTGCCATCGCCTCTGCGGTCATTTTCTCAGGCAACTTGAAATCTAAACCAAAGCCTTGGGCCAGAGTTTCTAGCTTTTCTTTAAAGGCTTCGTTATCGCTGTAGATATCGTGTTTATTAGCCATTTCTAAGTAGGTTTCAGTCAGTTTTTTTAACGTTGACTCATCAGTCTGGAAATACTCTTTACGTTCGGCTTCCAATGCACGCTCAATAATTTGAGCTAGTGCATACGGATTATTCTCCTCAAAGAACTGCTTCATTTCCATGTCGTATTTATCGTTCACATAGACTTCAACAAATTCTTGCCACTGTTCATTATTCACCGAGTCAGGATCCATTACCGTCCAGCCCCAGAAGTTATTCATACGATCTAATACCGTCAACGCACCTGAATAGCCTTCTTTTTGCATCTCTTCGATCCAGCGTGGGTGGAAAGTACGAGTACGTAATTCACGTCCTAGGAACTTATCCAGCGTTTCATTTTTCATTTCAGAAACTTTACGCAGGTTAGAGATATACATCTCTGGGCTTGCGCCATCAAGATTACGTACTGCTAAGGCGATACCACCAAAATATTGGAAAGGGTCATCACTGGTGAGCATGCCATAAATATTGGATGAGCGAGAGAAGATAACCGCATCGGTACCGGTTAATACTTGGCCGTATAAATCACCCACGGTTTTAGCATCGACTTTTTCACTCCAACGTTTCTCGTCTGCACCAAAGGCATAACCCATACGAGCCATGTATAATTCTGCTAGTTTGTCGTCTGCTTCCCAAGTATCTGATGCCATTGTGGCGCCATTTAAACCTGTACCATAAGCACCACTTTCGTTAGAGAAAATACGTACAGAAGATAGATACAAAGCATCTTCTTCGGTAGAACCTTTGGCTAAAAGATCAGCCTTTAACTTTTGCGCATTGTTATACACAGAGTTAGATTCTTCTTTTAATTCCGCAATATCTTTAATCGCTTTTGCTAGTAATAGCATTACATTAGGGAAGGCATCGCGATATAGGCCAGTCGCAGAAATCGCGACATCGATACGCGGACGCTTCAATTCACTGTATTCAATAATTTCAGTCCCGACTACCATACCGCGTCGATCCCACTTAGGTTTAACACCTAATGCCGCCATGATCTGTGCTTCTAATACACCGTGCTGACGCATAGTTTCTAACGACCATAAAGAGAAGGCTAGCTTGTCTGGGAAGTTACCATGTTCGGTATGATATTTAGCAATGCTGTCTTCAACCAAGGACTTACCTGCTTCATAAGCGGCTTTCGACGGTACTTTAGCCGGGTTAAAACCAATCATGTTTCTTCCTGTTGGCAAGGCTTCAGGATTACGAATGGGGTCACCACCGGTCGATACCGTTAAGAACTCAGCATTTAACGCTGCGATTAAAGAAGGCATTTCATGCTGGTCGATAAAACCTTGATAGAATTTCTGCGATTCCACCATAGCCGCCGTTAATTCATCATCGAGATCAAAAGATTTGCCTTCAATAATCACTAACCACAATAGTTTAAAACCATCGATATCGGTAAGCTGAGTACCCTTCAGCTTTTCCATATCTTCACTGAAAATTTGTTTTAAAACCGCTTTCGGCATCTGCGCTGTTAGGTCATTTTTCTGTTCGAAATCATGAGCCAGTTTAATGTTTTCTAAGCTCATCATCTGCTGAATAGTGGTTATGATGTGGCTATCTTTTGGCGTGATACCGAAAGTATGCAAACCCAATGGCTGCGCTTCATCAGCCAACTCATAGAGGTACATGTGTAATTCGCTTAATACCGTATCAAAACTGTCGTCTTCGGAAAGACGCATTTCTTGCTTGATATTTAACTCATCAACCTTGGCATTAATCGCTTTAGCGGTATTCTTTTTAACTTGTCCTTCATCCAATGCTTCGTACTGATGAATCAACTCATCGAGTTCCGCTAAATCAGAGTGCATACCCGATGCGGCAAAACCAGGGGTCAGGTGAGATATCATAATCGCACGGCCGCGACGTTTCGCCTGCATCGCTTCGCCTGCGTTATCCATTAAGAATGGATAGATCACGGGTAAGTTACCCACGGCTAACGATGGCGAATCATAAACTGATAACCCACGCTCTTTACCTTTTAACCACTCTTGTGAACCGTGTGTGCCTAGATGCACAATGGCATTAGCGCCGAAAGTTTGTTTCACATACAAATAAACCGCTAAATAATAGTGTGAAGCAGGCGAACTGGTATCGTGATATAAGCGCTTTTTCTTTTCTTCGCTAGAAGAGGATGTTGGTTGCGGTAAGGTCATGATATTACCGTTTAACATACGAGCTACCATGATGTGTGGCGCGCCTTCATGCTGCTCAACAAATGGCATTTCGTTTGGGGTTCCCCAAGCTTGATTAATTTCATCCTGTACATAGTCAGGTAATTCAGCAAACCAAGCTTTGTAATCGGCTAATGGCAAATAACCCGTGAGATTATCTTTCTTTAATGCAGCAACATGGCCGCTACGATACAGAGGCTTTAATAAACCACCGGCATTATCAATATAAAATTGTTCGTCTTTTTTCTTAGCGGAATAACCTTCATCGATCAGGCCGTTAGTTATATTGTCTAGAGACAGTGGCACGTTTAAAAATGCAGCGCCCATGTTCTTCTCACCTGGAGGATAATTCCAGATCATGATGGCGACTTTTTTATCACTGTTTTTAATGTGCTTTAACTTTGCCTGTAATAGCGCACGCTCAAGAAAGGCTTCAAACTGATAATCAATCAGTTCTTGCTCTTCAGTAATCGGATTTTTGGCGCTAATAATCGTAGGATCGATAATACCTGAGGTTTCAGGCATCATTAAAAAATACGGAGACATTGTCGCTGCAAGACCGGCGATGTCGTCTTTATACTGCTGAGCATCACCACCGTGATAAGCCAATGCATGTAATACCGGAACACCTATTTTTTCAAAATCTTTTTTACGCTTATCCATGTAATGAATCATGCGCAGATTAACGATGGTATCGATCCAGGTAACCTGTTTGTCATTTTGTAACAGTTTTAAATACTCTGCTTTGCTATCAAAATAATAGGCAAAGCCCTGAGTACCCTGCTGCTCTATAAATTTTAACGTACGATCAATAATTTGAGTCTGCTCGGACTCAATCGCTTCACGATGAATCGCGACTGCAATAATAGGCGCATCGCTGGTAAAGCTTAAAGTCGACTTCAACTCAGCCGTATTATCCGTCACTTTATTCTTTAGCTTATAGTGGTAATAACCTGTGCCTGGCAAGCTGGTATAAGCCTTATATTCTATGCCTTTATTGGCGAATATTTCTGTGCTGATATAAGACATCATCTGCTTGAAGTTTTCTTTACCGCCGTTGGAATAATAACCGGTTAGCTGCTCAGCTTGGTCTTTCGAGATACCTTGACGATAATCATCGGAATTCAAAATACGCGGGGAATCAAACTTCACCTGCGGGTTCATTTTCATCGCACCTTGATATTTACCCAACATCATTGAGGCTAGGCGAGCGCTTAATACGTCAAATATTACCAATTCATGCTTAGCAAAAACGCTAGGAGCTTGCTTTACACTCACATCTTTAAAACGTTTATATTCAAGTTTTAAAGCTTTATCTTTGGCAAAGCTTTGTAGCATTTCCATCTTGGCTACCGACATGTGGTTATCGCCAAGGATTAGCAGGGTATTACTATAGAAGGTATTGCTACCGTTTACTGATTCATCATTATCATTGGCATGATTGTGCTTATCGCTCGCGAACGAGAACATACTAGTAACGAGCAGTAGGGATATTACTAAAAATTTCATATTCAGTTCCAATGTTTATTCGCCGCTTTGGGCTGTATCTTTTACGGTGTCTTTAGCTGTTTCTTTTTCTTCGGGTACATAGACGATAGAGCCATCGTCCATGCGATAGGCAATACCCGCTTTTTTACCATCACCACTGCCGATGCTTCCATTCGACTTATAGGTTTCTATGGTTTCACCTTCTTTAACGATGATTTCCATATTCTCTTTACCCGCATTTTTAATAATGGTGACACTGTCTGCTGCAAAGTTACTTAAAGGGTTTTGAGCAATAGAGATTAATAACGCGCCTATCACTACTAAAAAAACATCAACCAGATTTACAGTCGACATCATTGGGTTTAGTTCTTCGTCGTCATCAAGAAACCGCATGCATCACCTCAGGTTTTTCTACTTGTGATTTTTCTTGAGCTTCTTTTTCTTTAATCTCTTTAGCTTCCCTCTCCGCTTCCATCAGCTTTTGGCAATCTAATAATTCAACTGCTAACCAGCGTTTTTCCACAGTAGCAACCCAAAAGGTAATCGTTGCCACAACCAAACCAAAAATAACCGAGGAGAAGGCAATCACTAGATTGTCTGAAATACCTTGAATATTACCGTCTGCTAATGACTTAAGTGCGGGCCCCATTGGGATCATCGTGGCGATAAGCCCTAACATTGGTGAGATACGAGTGACTAGGCGGACTATTTCTAATTTTTTCAAAGCAAATACTTCTAGATCATCAAAGCTTAAATTTTTAGCTTTTCCTTTTACTGCTTGAGCGTAAAAATTAAATAAGTCATAACCGCCAACGGAATTTAAATTCTTTTGTGCATTGTTATATTGCACTGCATTGCGTTTACGCTGCCAAGTCTTCGCAAAAAATGAACCTAGGGCAAACAATGCGTAGGCAAATAGTACCAATAACGAAATCAGTACGGGGGCTAAAAATATATCACTGACGCGATACATTAATTCTTCAATAGCGTATATATTCATTTTTCTCTCTTATTACTTAAGGTCTAATTTATAATTCTGGTTAATATTCTGATTATTAACCTTTAGTTTTTAAATTCATTCATGTTAATTCATATTAGAAAATAACATTGATACCAAAATTGAATGTTCTTGATTTTATGGTGCGTTCATCAATTTCTGCTAAAGTGTCGAAGTTTATGCTTTTTTTAGAATCAAAAAGATTATCAATACTGGTATAGAGATTTACTTGGTTAATGATGCGATAGCTGGCTTTGATATCCCAGATTTCAACAATATCGCTTACCGCACGTCTATCGGTATCCTCAATGCCATCGTCATCGCTGTCGTATTGGCCGTTATAAGTATCGTATTCAATACTGCCATATAGGCTCATGATCAGTTTATGAGTGATCGAATAATTGAATTGTGTTTTATAGCTCCATAGAGACTGACCTTCTAAGCGCTTACCTGTCTCTAGATTTTCAGCTATAAGATAGTTAATGCTTTGTTTCCAGTACATATTTTCAATCGGATGAAATACTAAACTTAACTCTTGCCCTTTAGTAATGGCCTCTCCAACATTTTCATATTGAAACTGTTGGATATTATTGACGGTGCCGTTTGATACGGTTTCAATTTTATTACGATATTTATTATAAAAAGCACTATATTCTAATCGAGCATTGTCCTTTCTAAACGTTAAGGTCATGTTGTAATTGTCTGATTCTTCAGGTTCAAGATCTTCATTACCTTGAATGATGTAACCTAAATTACTGTGATCAAATAAATAGAAACGCTGCTTCAAATCAGGAGTACGATAGCCTTGGCCATAAGAAAGGCGTAACTTACTTTCGATACCATCAATCAAGTTAACGTCCTTCATCCAATTCATTTTCATGTTTGGATAAAAGCCAAAATCACTGTCATGCTGTACTCTAATACCAGGAACAAATTCACCATGATTTGCCGTCATTAAATGATTTTGGGTATAAGCTTCGATGGTCGATGTTTCTTTATCATCAATTTCAGTGATACCTTCCAATTTATTCTGCGTCATTGAATTCAACTGAGCAGAAATACCGTAGCTCAAGAAATTTTGATACTGGCTATAATAAGAAGGAGAATTAAACTGGCTATCTATTTTAAATAAAGCGATATCAACTTCGCGTTGATTTAATTCTCCTTTTAAGTCATCACGATATCCTGATTGCTCTGAATAATTTTCATAACGTAAATTAACCGATCCTTGATCTAGACCCTCGAATTTAAATTGATTGATCCCCGCATCAATCGTTGTTTTGTTACTTAGCGTTTGATATTCATTATTAAAACTTCCCTGCCCAGGATAAGTTACTGGATCATGAGTTTGAATTTTTTCATCACGCATATAATTTAAACGAACAAAACTTGAGGCTCCCTCCCCTGCTTCACCACCATGTCGTTGGTCGAAGCGTAATTCAATATTGGTTAAATCTTGCTTAGCACCATCTGCTGCTTCAGTAGCATCATTAAGATCGATTTCTGGCGTCTTTTTATTAAAAATCTGGGTCGATATTTTACTGCGGCCTAATACTTTATTGACATACAAGCTCGACTCTTGATTAAAAACATCAGTGCCGCTTTTATAAACACCTTGCTTAAGGTCTATTTCGACCTGGCTGACATCACTATCTCTACTGATTAAGTTAACTACTCCGCCCATTGCAGAACTGCCGTATAAGGCGGAGCCTGAACCTTTAATTATTTCAATACGATCAATGCCCGCTAAAGATATTTGCGATAAATCAGTTCTTGAACCCGTAGGGGAAACAAACGGCAGACCATCTTTCAAAATTAATACATAGTTTGCATCGATTCCTTGAATGGTTAATTTGCTGCCTTTTTTAACAGTTTGCTGAACTTTTAAACCAGAGCTATAACGCAATGCTTCGGTTAATACCTTGGCTTGCATAAACTCAAGCTGCTTAGAGGTAATAACTTCCGTATGTATTGGCGTATCGTCAACATCGGTCAATAAGCCTGTCGCGCTAATCACTTGATTATCTAAAACCACACCTTTCTCTGCCTGCTTTGATTCTTGAGCATTTAGTGTCGCGGATGACATGACTAAGCAGATGAAAAGCACGGCTGAGCTAGAGGCGCGTTGAAATCCTCTTTCAAAGCTGGGTTTTATACTGCTAAAACTAGTACTTTCACCTGTAATGATCATTCTTTACCCATGTATCAATTGCATTTGAGCGGATCTTAATCTAAATGAGTATTATTTACAAATGCTAATGATTACCATTTACAATTAAAATTCTTGATGTTAGCCTGCGGTCAAATTTATTACCAAACCAAAGGAATCGTTCATGGCCTATACATCTAAGTCGCCCCTATCAATTGCCGTAATAGCGTCAGCAATGGCCCTAACTGCTTGCGGTGGAAGCAGCAGTAAGTCCAGCACTAGCGATCAAGCTCCTGACAGCGGTGATAACAATGGTGGTATTGCAACTGCCACTCAGTTCACAATCGATGCAAGCGCAGGTGGTTCTGGTGCAGGTAAGGACGATCCAAAGAATAAATTCAGCTATTTCAGTTTTGCGACCGGTGCTGAAGTTGAATTATTAGATAGCGAAGCTGAAGCCTCTAATGCTTGGGACATCGCTTTTAAGCGCAATAAAATCATTGTGAATACAAATAATTCTAAGGCCGCTTTGGTTGTAGATCAGGCAGATTTTTATAATGCCGATGGCTCTCCAGTTAAAGCGACTTTCCTAGCGGCTACCGCCGATAGTGAAGCTTCCAAGTTTGTTGCAATTACTGCTGAAGGTATTGCTGATGCAGAATTAAAAGCCGATGAAGCAAAGCCTGCGCTAGGTAGCGCATGGTATAACTATGATTTCGCTACTCATGCGATCTCTGCAAATAGCGATAACCACTGGTTAATCCAGAATGCGGAAGAAACAGACGTCAGCATTTTTCATGTCACAGACATAACGACTGCAGGTCGTTCAGCGGCAAGTTATACCGTAGAATTTTTTAACAATACCGCGGCTTCAGGTGAAGTATTTACATTCCCTGCCGCTGATGCGGGGACAGAATTTATTGCTGATTTCAGCACTAAGTCAGAAGTTTGTTATGACATTGATTTAAGCTCTGAAGTCGATTGCGCATCCAACATGGATACTTGGGACCTTCGCTTTGATTCTTCGTTTAACATCTGGTTGAACGGTGGAATTCACGGTACAGGAAATGCTTCTGCTACGACTAATCCAGATACCTTTGCAGAGATTTCAAAGACCACTGAGGTGACATCTTTTGCTATGTCTAAAGATACCGTAAGTGGCACCTTTACTGATGCTGAAACAACTTGGTGGGGATACGGTATCGATGGCGGTCACAACCTTTGGTCAAACTACCGAGTCTATGCAGTAGATACTGATAGCGTTCAATATAAATTACGAGTTTTAAGCTACTACGCACCACAAGGTTCTACAGTTCCTGCAGCTGGCACCAGCGGTGTTGTTACTTTTGAATACGAGAAGCTTTAAATACAAGTAGCTTTAAATACAAGTAGCTTTAAATACAAGTAGCTTTAAATACAAGAAGCTTTAAATACAAGAAGCTATAGAATTTTTTATAAGCTGCGACATGAAAATCTCAGGTTATTTTTTATTAACTTGAGTTTTTCATGTCGGTTAATTGTTGTTCTTATTACTCGACTGTCTAGTGGCTGGCTCGAAAAAGCCAGCACGTGATTATCATAATGCGGTGTGGTTAAGTGCAGGCCATAAGGCAACAACTTTCTCACTTCATCATCATGAATAGGCGCAGCACTCATTGCACTATGTCGCCCAACAAAATTCATAATAACCATGCCTTTCGGCTTTAATTGGCTGTATAAGTTATAAAACCACGTTGCATTCGGTGTTGCTACTTTAACCGGCTCCCCCTCTTCTTCATAAAATATATCATCAATAATCACATCAAATTTTTCACCGCGATAATGCTCTACCCACGTAATCGCATCAGCTTGTATTAATTCAAATGTTTGGCTATTCAATGAAAAATAACGCTGAGCAATTTCAATGTGTGTTGGGTTTAATTCCAAGCCTATTATTTTTTCACAGTCAAAAAAATTATTCATCATATGCATAACAGCGCCACCACCAACCCCGAGAACTAATACTCGAAGTGGCTTGCTTCGCGTTAGATTTAAAGCGGGTAGAAATAATAAATCCCAAACACTCCCCGTTAATTTTTTGGCCGGATTATATTGGCTATGCAAAACATTATCGGTATATAAACGTATCGTTTTACCCGCACTGCGGACTTGGTAGCGAGTACCGTCACGAGTTTCTTGCCAAATAATTGCCATAACAAACTAGGGTTATTTCTGAAAAGGAAACTCAGTGTAATAATGAATGGGGGGACATTTCAAGCAAAGAGTTAAAGTAGATAGAGAGCTAAAGTAACAGGCTAAAAAAATATAAAAAAACTCCCGTATTTACGATCCGGATGACAGCACCGTAAATTCGAGAGCGAAACCCGAGTATGCAGCGGGACAACTGCATATCTCGCACCCTTTACCATCAGTCACCTAATAAAGAATGGGAACAGCACAGGCAGATCGTGCTGTAACTTTATTAGTGTAGTTGCTAATCTGACTGTTTTTTGACCAAAGCTCATTCTTTTCTTAATACTGTCCTGACTTTAATACCTTCAGCATGCCTGCTGTTAATGTCGCTAACTCACTATCAGTCATGACATAAGCAGGCATTATATAAACCAGCTTGCCAAAAGGACGTAACCAAATACCTTGTTCGATGCAGGCAGGCTGAATTTTTTTCATGTCTACCGCCTCTTTCATTTCAATCACACCAATCGCTCCTAAGACTCTCACATCCGCTACTTCCGCCAATGCTTTTGCTGGGGCTAAACCTGCGACTAAGCCTTTTTCTAAACGCTTAACTTGAGCTTGCCAATTATTTTCAATCAATAACGTTAAGCTTTCGTTCGCGGCTGCGCAGGCTAAGGGGTTTGCCATGAATGTTGGCCCGTGCATAAAGCAGCCTGCTTCCCCTGAGCTGATCGTTTCAGCAATATGATCAGTAGTAAGCGTCGCTGCTAACGTCATATAGCCAGCGGTTAAGGCTTTACCGACACACAATATATCTGGGCTAATGTCACTATGTTCGCAGGCAAATAGTTTTCCACTGCGGCCAAAACCTGTGGCTATCTCATCGGCGATTAACAGAACGTCAAACTCATTACAAAGTTGGCGTGCATTTTTAAGATATTGCGGATGATAAAAACGCATACCTCCAGCACCTTGAACGATGGGCTCGAGTATTAAAGCGGCTATTTGCTGATGGTTTTTCTGTAAGCACTCGCGTAAAGGTTGAATATCATCGTCATTCCAAAGTTGATCAAAGGCGATGTTTGGCTCGCGAATAAAAAATTGCTGAGCTAATAAATCACTGAATAAATGATGCATACCGGTGGTCGGATCACATAACGACATCGCACCGAGTGTATCTCCGTGATAGCCTTTTTTAAGGGCAATCAACTTCGTCTTTTCAGGCTTAGCTCGGGCTTGCTGATATTGAATGGCCATTTTAACTGCCACTTCAACCGCGACGGAGCCGGAGTCTGATAAGAAGACTTTGTTCAATCCCGCAGGCGTTAGCTGCACTAGCTTATGGGCTAGATTTATCGCGGGTTCATGAGTTAAGCCACCAAACATTACATGGGACATTTTAGCGGCTTGATCGCTTATCGCCGCTACCATTCTAGGGTGGCTATAGCCGTGCACCGTGCACCACCACGACGACATTCCATCAATCAATTCAGTGCCATCGGCAAGGGTTAAATAAACACCTTTTGCGGACGCGACAGGCCAGACAGCTTGTTCTTTATTTTCAAATGACGAATAAGGATGCCAAAGATGTTGTTGGTCGTACGCTAGGGCGTCTGATGTTGATGTTTGAAAGCTGAATTCATCAGCAAGTAGCTGAGTTTCATTTTGCATCTGGGTATTTTTGATAGTGCTTGTCATATGTAATTCACCACTAGTAAACCATCTAAGCCAAACTAGGTTGACTGATTTAATCCCTGCATTATGATGCTCTCTATTCATTAAGTCGAGTTCGGGATTCATTCAAAGCATGTCTTGGCAGCAACGTATTCAACTAGCGGTTCAACAGCGCAAAGAAGATAATCTTTGGCGCCAGCGTATCAATGTGGCCAGCCCACAAGGCGCCCGCATTGTTGTAGCTGACCAAATACTCTTAAACTTCTCTAGCAATGACTACCTAGGCCTGGCTCAGCAATCAGAATCGTTGGCCAAAGCCGCTAATACATGGGGAATGGGCAGTGGCGCTTCGCACTTAGTATGCGGTCATAGTCAGGCCCACCAGCAGCTTGAGCAAGCACTAGCGCTTTCTGTAGGTTATCCGCGCGCGTTATTATTTGCTAACGGCTACATGGCCAACTTAGCTGTTTTACAAACCTTATTAAAGCGCCAAGACCACCTCTATCAAGATAAGTTGAATCACGCATCGTTACTTGATGGTGGTTTGATTAGCGGCAGTAAAATGCGTCGCTATCGCCATAACGATACCGAGCATTTAGCTTACTTTCTCGAACAAGAACAAAGCCCTGCCAACCTCGCGACTAATAACCTGTCATTAGTCGCGACGGATGCTGTCTTTAGCATGGATGGTGATCAAGCAAACTTAGCGGGGCTTGCTGATATTTGCCAGCAACATGAAGCGCTTTTAATGGTGGATGACGCTCATGGGTTTGGCGTATTAGGCAATAATAAATACACAGGCAGCATTGCTCACCAAGGTTTATCGAGCGATCAAGTGCCTATTTACATGGGTACTTTGGGTAAAGGTTTAGGCGGTTATGGTGCTTTTGTCGCGGGCTCTGAAGACTTAATTGAGTACCTCATACAATTCGCTCGTCCTTACATTTATACAACCGCTTTGCCGACGGCATTAGCCAGTGCCATGCAGGATAATCTAGCCATTATAATGAGTGGCGAACGGCAAAAAACTTTAACATCTAATATTGCTTATTTTCGCCAGCAAGCCGAACAATTAGCGCTGAATATAATGCCTTCCACAACGGCAATTCAGCCTTTAATGATTGCCGACGATGCTAAAGCGGTCGCAATAAGCCAGCAACTTAAACAACTTGGCATTTTAGTAACTGCCATTCGTCCCCCCACCGTCGCAAAAGGCAGTGCGCGATTACGCATAACTTTAACGGCCAGCCATACTGAACAAGATATTGATCAGTTATTGACCGCTCTGGTCTCGCTATTGACGTTAAATAAAGTGGAGTCTAATCATGGCACTTGAGTTCGCATTTTCTTCTGAATGTAATAGCCCGCAAGTTTGGGTTTGGTTTCCTGGCTGGGGCTTTAAAGCGGAAGTATTCACTGAACTCGCACACAATTTACCAGGGCAACATTATTGGTACCGCTGGTCTGATCATCAATTCTTTGATAACGCGGTTGAAGAAATCTGCCAATCGCTGCCCCACAATGCCATTTTAGTCGGCTGGTCATTAGGTGGAGCGTTAGCCGAAGCCGTGGCACATTGCCAGCCTGCCCCAGCAGCCTTAATTACGTTAGCAACAGCACCTAAGTTTTGTCGCGCCAAACAATGGCCTTACGGTATGCCTCAGCCTCGTTTTAACGGCTTTGTATCAAGCTTCGACGAGCGTCCCGATAAGACTCAAGTACGCTTTTTAGCACTCTGTGCTCAAGGTACTGAGACTCCTAAGGGGATTATTCGATTTTTAGCCCACCAGCAATTAGAACCTACTGAAGCCATGGGTAAGCAGCTGCGTTGGCTGGATCAATACGATTTTACCGACATACCCAAAGCGGCTTGCCTATGCCTGCATTTATTTGCCGAACATGATGCTTTGGTTGCGCCGCCTCATAGCCATGGTCAAGGTCATTCGGAACTAATATCGGGAACTTGCCACGCATTATTTATACAAGCTCCCGATGTCATTCAGCAGCATCTATTGGCTATCTATTCACAACTTAATCGTGAATCTGCCAGTGCTTGATACTTTAAATACCGATTTGGATCTTATGAATTCTCCCGTTAATAACTCTTTAACACCTTTGCTTGAGCCAACAAAGCAAAGTGATAAGCCAAGTAACAGCCCCCGTAATACGGCTAGTAATAAGTTAAGAGCCAAGCAGCAAGTTGCTACCCAATTTAGCCGTGCTGCCCACTCTTATGATCAAGCGGCAAGGATTCAACATTTCTCAGCCCTAGAGCTCACTCAGCAGACCAAGCAATTATTCACCGACAACCAAGATGAGCTATCAGGGCACTGGTTAGATCTTGGCTGTGGAACAGGCTTTGCTGTACCGACGCTTTTACATCACGGTGCAAAGCAGATTACCGGGGCTGACTTAGCCCACGGCATGTGTTTAGCGAGTAAAGAAAAACTAGCCCAATTACCTTTTCATGCGGTGACTGCAGACGCCGAGAACTTACCTTTTGCTAAAGATAGCTTTGATGGTATTTATTCTAACTTGATGGTGCAATGGAGCGAGCAAGTACAGGATTTATTTTATGAAGCTGAGCGAGTACTTAAATCGGGTGGGCTATTTGCTTTCGCAACGTTAGGCCCACGTACGATGCATGAATTGAAATCCGCTTGGCAGCAAGTCGATCCTTTTGTTCACGTTAATTCCTTCAACTCACTTCAGCAGGTTCGCGATGAATGTGAAGTTTTCTTTGATATTGAAAGCATTCAGCAGCAAGAAGTGGTGCAACAACATGAAAGCTTATCCAGCTTGTTAAAAGAATTAAAAGCGATTGGCGCGACCAATGTTAATTCTGGGCGCCGACCAGGTCTGGGCGGACGTAAACGCCTGAAGCAACTAGAAGAATCTTATCGTGATGTCTGTCATGTTGAACCAAATGCATCTCTTACTGATGTGCCTCTGAGTCACCTGCCTTTAACGTATGACCTAATTTGGATCATCGCGCGTAAGCGCTAATCATCATTTTATATTATATTATTGAGTTTGCAGTTATGCACAAATTATTCATTACAGGCACCGATACGGATGCAGGCAAAACCTTTGTTGCCACGTCATTATTATACAAAGCTCAATCACAGGGACTTTCTTCGTTTGGTTTAAAGCCGATAGCCGCAGGATGCCATTGGTCAATAGAACAAGATCCAGCCGGTGAATGGCACAACGATGATGCTTTATTATTGCAGCAAGCCAGTAGTATCAATAAAGACTATGCAGTTCATAACCCAATAGCCTTTCCACAAGCTATCGCCCCTCATATTGCCGCTGAGCTAAATCAGATACCAATGTCGCTGAGTAACTTAATTGACCTTTGTAAACCAGGTCTAGAAATACAGGCTGATTTACATTTAATTGAAGGGGCTGGAGGCTGGTTGGTCCCCATTAACGATCAACATAGTTTGGCTGATTTTGCTCAGCAGCTGAACCACGACATTATTCTGGTCGTGGGCATGAAATTAGGGTGTATTAATCATGCCCTTTTAACTCAGCAGCTAATTCTTGCGTCGGGCCTAAATTTTGTCGGCTGGGTAGCGAATCACATTGACCCAGAGATGAGCGAGCAAGACGCTAACTTCCTTTATCTTGATAAGCACATTAATGCTCCTTGCTTAGGACGCATTCCTTTTAGTCCTGGGATACATCCGAGCGATTTATTAGATCATATCAACTTGCCTGCCAGTTAATGGGCTTACTAGCCTTGTACTTGTTAGCCTGCTACTTGTTAGCTAGTACTTGAAAGTTAAGCGCTGAAAATGCTACCTTTACGTTAACGTAAAGGTAATGGCCATAGCATGACTTCAGCTCACTCAGAAAATCTCTCTGCAACTTCTTCAAGTGCATCCTCAAACGATTCACGATCAATGATACCTCTGTGGACACCCTCTGCTGAGCGTATTGAAAGCAGTAACATGCTCGCGTTTATGGCATTAGCTAATGACAAGGCATCCGACATTCAAATGGAGAATTATGCGGAATTGCATCAATGGTCAATTGAGCAGCCAGAAGATTTTTGGTCATTAATTTGGCAATACGCAAACATTACCCCAGCATTACCACTGGGTTTATCAAAATCTGAGGTTTTAAGTTCACAAGGACATTTCAGCGAGGCTCAATGGTTTCAAAACCAACAATTAAACTTTGCCGAAAACCTGCTTCAACGCCGTGACGAAAAATTAGCCCTTATCTCTTGCGGTGAGCCCGGCTTAAATAGTGGCCAAGATAGAAGCATTAGCTATGGTGAGCTATATTCACAAGTCGCCAAACTTGCGCTTTCATTGAAGCGCACGGGGATCGAAAAAGGCGACCGCGTTGCTGCGTTTATGCCTAATACACAAGAAACGGTCATTGCCATGTTAGCAACGACCAGTCTTGGCGCTATTTGGTCTTCCTGCTCGCCAGACTTTGGTTTACAGGGAGTGATTGATCGCTTTGGGCAAATAGAACCTAAGGTATTATTCACCACTGACGGATACTTTTATGGCGGAAAAGTACTCAACTCTTTAACCAAGGTCGCTGCGATCAGTGAAAAACTTCCAAGTTTAGAACAGATCATCGTTATTCCTCATGTTCAGCTTGAAAACCAAGTGCTGGTTACTGAAGAACTTGAAGCCGTTAAACCAGATGTAGTTTTATGGTGTGAGGCCTTAGATAATACTGCAGAGCAAATTGACTTCGTTGCTGTGCCCTTTTCAGACCCGCTTTATATTATGTACAGCTCAGGTACCACAGGAGCTCCTAAGTGCATCGTGCACAGCGTAGGGGGAACGCTATTACAACATGCGAAAGAATTACGCCTCCATACTGACTTGAAAGCCGAAGATACCATTTTCTATTATTCGACCTGTGGCTGGATGATGTGGAACTGGCTGGTATCAAGCTTAAGCACGGGCGCAACTGTCGTCTTATACGATGGTTCACCGTTTTACCCTTCTGGTCATTGTTTATGGCAAATGAGTGATCGTCATAATGTCAGTATTTTTGGTACCAGTGCAAAATACATTGCAGCATTGGAAAAAGCTCAGATTAAACCGATGCAGGATTATTCACTAACGGCCTTAAAAGCCGTTTTATCGACCGGCTCTCCTTTAGCCCATGAAAGCTTTGATTACGCTTATCGTGATATTAAGGCTGATATCTGCCTATCTTCGATTTCTGGTGGTACTGATATCATTTCATGCTTTGCCTTGGGCAATCCGATATTGCCCGTCTATCGAGGCGAACTGCAGTGCGCGGGCTTGGGGATGGCGGTGAATATCTTCGATGACCAAGCTATGCCGTTATTACAGCAGAAAGGCGAGCTGGTATGTACTCAGCCTTTCCCTTCTTGCCCCATCGGTTTCTGGCAAGATGAGGGCAATCAAAAATTCTACAAAGCCTACTTTAACCGCTTTGATAATGCATGGGCCCAAGGAGATTACGGCGAGATTTCAATACACCAAAACCAGCACAAGGGGCTGATTATTCACGGCCGCTCAGATGCAGTACTCAATCCTGGAGGGGTTCGCATTGGTACCGCTGAGATTTATCGTCAAGTTGAAAAGCTTGATCAAGTCATCGAATCTATTGCTGTCGGGCAACAATGGCAAGATGATGTCAGGGTCGTGCTATTTGTTGTATTAGCTGGCAATGAGGTTTTAGATGAGTCATTAACTCAACTTATTCGTTCCACAATTAGGGCGAATACTACTCCCAGACATGTGCCTGCAAAAATAATTCAAGTTGCTGACATACCCCGTACCATCTCAGGGAAAATTGTCGAACTGGCGGTACGTACCGTTATACATAACGAAATTGTTAAAAATACGGACGCTTTAAAGAACCCAGAAGCATTGAATTTGTTTAAGAATTTACCCGAACTGCAAGTTTAGCTATAGTTAATGTAACTTATTGGTTAAAGACTTAGCACTATAATTAACCATTACATTTGCAGCAGCATTTTGAAGAAGGCTAGTATGACGACTTCGAGCAGTATCGATTCCAAGCAGTTACAGGGGTTTATTCCCTTTGATTATCTAACTTCTGCTTGCATAGAAGATTTAGCCAGCCAGTTCCGGGAGCATTCTCTAGATAAAGGGAAAATTCTTTTTAAGCGAGGCAATGAAGACAATGAGTGCCATTTTCTAATTAATGGCGACATTGACCTAGCGGATGAAAATTTTAATATTACTAAAATCGCCGCGGGCAGCGAAGATAACTATCTCGCCCTTGATAATAGCTCTCATATCCACCGCACTTCTGCCATTACCACTTCTGAATGTACGTTCTACAGTATTAGCCGCGACTACCTTGATCTTGTAACAACCTGGTCTCAGCTAGCGGAAGAGCTAGAAGAACAAGATCCTGACTTCGATGATCCTGAAGCTCTTGATTGGATGGACGCGTTATTAAACTCTCCGTTATTTACTCGTATTCCACCGGCAAATATTCAAAAGTTACTGGTTCGTTTCAAAGAGCGTAATGTGAATATTGGTGAAGTTATTGTAAAAGAAGAAGATAAAGGGGATGAGTTCTACGTAATTAAAAATGGTCGCGCTATCGTTACTCAAGGGGATGGGCATAAAGAAAAGACCCTTGCTGCCATTCAAACCGGAGATTGCTTTGGCGAAGATGCTATTATTGCTGAAAGTGTCCGCAATGCAACAGTTACCATGGCCAGCAATGGCTCGCTTATGGTATTGGATAAAGTCGATTTTGATGAATTATTAAAGACCCCTATCATTAAATCAATCTCCTTAGAAGAATTGCATATTCAAATGGATGAAGGTGATTCGGGGACTGTTTTAATTGATGTTCGCCATCCGCAAGAATTTCGTCATGATCGTTTAAAGAATAGCGAAAATATTCCTCTCAACCATATTCGAGAAAAATTGAATAAATTGAATAAAGATTTCCATTACGTTGTCTATTGCGATGGTGGCCGCCGAAGTGAAGTTGCCGCTTACATCATGACGGAATCCGGCTTTAATGCAGTCTGCTTAACTCGTTAACCATACGCTCTTTAAGCGAGTATCTAACTCTATCAGCATTTAATTGAATCCATCTTTAATTATGCTGGGCAATTTTTTGTCCAGCAATGAATTCTGCTGTCATTTTATCCATCGTCGCTAAATGATGAGAAAACCAAGATGGGAAAGCATGCTCTATATATCCTGAGATTTTACTTAGCATCCGGTGATTCTGCAGCTGCTTAACCACCATATCAATATCCATCAAAACTCTATCATGTTCCTGCTTATGTACTTGATATGGAGGGAAGTTATACGTTTTCATTTCCCGCTCTTCGTGAGCGAAGTGCTGAATACAATGTTCTTGTATTTGAAGAATACCCGTAATCACGGAATCGACATCAAGCAATTTATAATCACGCTCAACCTGATTATAAATATCAACAACTTCTTGATGATCTTTATTCATAAAGTCTAAGGCAACTGTAGGTAATTGGTTAAAATCTAACATGAATTTGGTTCTCGAAAATTTAATCCATCATCACAGAACCTTTATCTACTCACATTGATTTACATCAGACAATTCAGGTCGATATCGATAAATTCAATTCTAATTCACCCATTATCGAAGATAGATCAATAAAAATTTTATGCCCAATTAGCCAACATACCTTTTTCAAATACCTGATTTGATTGCAGCTTACGCTCGTAAATAAAAATATTGGTCACAGGGAAATTGAGTTCTTTGCCTAATCGATGAGCAAGAGAGTGCATTATTTTTTCAGTTAGATCCTTGCTAAGAACATCTGGTACCAGTAATTCGACCAATATAGGGTGTGTCTGGCTTGTCTGTTTCTCTGCTAGCGCGCCCTTTGCGATATAATGATTT
>Ga0105348_1000483_pt1 | contig 29718 bp, 30 predicted proteins | sample EN8Hudsemesocosm_2_FD_83504 | JGI IMG/M metagenome (GOLD analysis project Ga0105348, IMG submission 83504) | Methane-oxidizing microbial communities from mesocosms in the Hudson Canyon - EN8C Hudson Canyon | ecosystem: Environmental > Aquatic > Marine > Cold seeps | place: Hudson Canyon... | reverse complement strand
TAGGTAAGATATCTTCGTTTCTTCAATGGCTAGCAGCAAACAATTATTCTCAGAGTAGCCTAGGCGATCCACTACAGGGAGCGACACCACCCAGTAAGCCAGCAAATGAGCAACGATCTATATTTACACCTGAACAACTAGCTCGCTTATTTCATTCTGAGCAATATACGCAAGGCTCTCATAAGCAACCTTCCCATCACTGGGTGCCGTTACTAGCCTTATTCACAGGTGCTCGACAAACAGAGCTCTGCCAGCTTTATAAAGAGGACATTTATCAATTCGAAGATTCAGAAATTTGGGTAATCGATATCAACGATAAACATAATGACCAATCTTTGAAGCGATCTCACCATGCCCGCATCGTACCTATTCACCAACAGCTTATCGCCATGGGATTTATTGATTATGTTAATGGCCTAAAGCATCAAAGGCTCTTTTCAGACCTACAACTTAAACGGGAAGGTTACGGTCAGTCATTCTCACGCTGGTTTTGCCGAACCTACTTAAACGAGAAGAACTGCAACATCAAGAGTGAAGGAGAATCCCCTGTGTTCCACTCATTTCGTCATACGTTTATTACGCGCTTAGACCACATGGATATTCAACCTCATCATATATCCCATATCGTAGGGCATGCACCTAGCGGTAGTGAAACAGTTAGCAGGTACGCAAAGCCAAAAGATATCGCAATGCGTTGCCAAATAATTAACAGACTCGCGTATCCAGAAATAGACTTTGATGATTACTCCGAGATGAAAAGAAGCAATAATACTTTCAAGACAAAGAATACTGCTAGCTAAATACCAAATTATAATTTTTTCAATTTACTTGAATTATAGATTTTCATCTATATATCTAAATTAACCCGAAGACTCGCATTCGGGCTAGACCAGTTAGGAGTTTTCTCATTCAATAGGAAATAGGAATGAGAAAGAAACTAATGAAACAACTAGCATCGTTGATGAAGATCGATAATTTAAGATTGATGTTTATTCTTCTGAATCACACTAGTCACATGACTAACGCGATCCATCCCCTAGACTGGGGAGTGCTATTTTTTGAATTAATAACTATAACGCTAATAATCAGGAGATTCATAATGAAAAAATAACGGATTTATCTAACTTAAAAACACCAAATCTAATCAGAGACAAGTTCGAACCGATAGTACCCACGAGCACTGCGCTCAAACATTAATTAATAATAGGACAAGACTATTTATTACTTCAATATAATTTAGTCTGGTTTTTAAAGAGAAGGCTCATAATGAACCTTCTTAGAAAATTTCAAGTTTTTTTACAGTTAACATGATTTTTTCAGCGAGGAAGTATGAATTCAGTATTATATGTGACTAAAAGAGATGGGAGACAAGAAGCAATCGACTTGGATAAAATCCACAAGATTGTACACTGGGCAGCAGAAGGCTTAGATAGAGTATCTGTTTCTGAGTGCGAATTGCGCGCACACCTAGAGTTTTTCCGTACCTCAATAGTATTAGCTGCATACCTGTTCATTAAAGGGCTGTTAAAATACCAAGATCCATTAGCAGCCCTACGTGGACCAATTAATGCTGTTTGCTTGCAACTGTACTTGGCGATCCCTAATAATAGAAGCCCCCCGTCTATAGAGCTAGCACTTTAAATCCACCCGCTTTGCTTTTTCTTACCTTGATTGCTCATAAGTGAATATTGTTTCAGCTTTAATGGTAAAACTTGTAATTATATCATTCCAATATTTTGGACTTCCTAGAATAGCAGGGTTACCTTCAGCATGGCGACGCAGTGCATTTTCAAAAGCCTCTATATCAACATTTACTCCTAGCTCAGAAATAACATTGATCATTGCTAAAGAAATCGCTCTTGATCTAAAGCGTGAGACGTATGCCATGTTGGAATGCCAGCCCAACTTGTTATTAACTCATAAATTCTATCTTCCATGTGTCACACCTTAATTATCTAAAAATCACACTTAATAATACTTACTAATACAACCTCTGTCCTTCCGTTTCTCTAGCTCATGAAATCTTAATAATTGAATGATAAATATACCTGCTCTTCTCTTACTAGCACTATTGATTCCATCATAATTATCTACCCACATCTCCACTCCTAGAACAGCGATTAGACATATGTATTTAATCACTACCCATAACACAAAAACATAAAATGCGACAAACACTACCATCCCTAAAAATTGAAGAATACTAACATCGCGATAAAATATGAATATTGTTTCAATATTTGACCCGCTCGCGATTGAAAGAGCAATCACTGCCGCACTAATCCCCATAAATAAGATAAGAACTCTTGGCTTTGACTCCGCACTGAAAAACATATCATAAAGTTTTTTCTTTGTTAGATATAAATCGCTTCTATGCTTTTCCTCCAAAATCAAAATATTGTCTATATCTTCTGCTATAGACAAATACTTACATGCTGGCTTATCAACTTTCCATTCCAACCACATCCCCTTTAAAGTATTTATATTATTCTCTTTAGTTTTTAGCTCTGCCCTAACCCTACTTATGACTAATTTATTTTTTATTTTTTCTAAATGAAGCCAATACAAAACAACCATCATCCCGAATGGCATTACCATAAAAAATCTTACATTTTCATGAAAATAAAATACTGGCCATGCACCTCCATACATTGACCAATATACCCCATAGACAAATAGAGCCGCCGACACCAGAGATAGTAGAAATTTTAATGATTTAAAATCAATCACACCTTGATATGACTCAAAAGCTTTATAATACTCATTTATTTCCGAATACATATTATTCATATAAATACCATCACAAAGTTATTTACCAAAAAAATCACTAATAAAAAAATCCCATTACCATTAACTGCCTACTAACTTCATTGAATTTTATAATTCTAAATTAGCCGATACTGATAACTTTCAACGCATACCCTTCAACGTTAAACCTACACGGGACAACCTGTCGTTTTAAGATCTGCTATAGATACTATCCTTTAATAGCAATAGGGCCTAGGCTTTCTGACAATCAGCTTTCAAAACTGAAAAACCACCCTATTGATAGATAATTCGGGTGGTTTTGAATGCTGTCACTAGGCTATAGCTTAATAACACGCCGGTAATTGATATAAAAATCATCAATTTGCAGTTAGAATAACCTCTTCATTATTTCTCCATAAGGATTGGAGTTGAGCTATGCCTTCAAATAAAAACCAGCATTTTGTACCTAGATGCCACCTACGACGTTTCGCACAGAAAGATAATAGTGATGCTTTGTGTCTGTATAACTTAGATCGAAAGAGGGCTGTTCCTGTTGCTGCAATTAAACATCAATGCTCTGGGGATTATTTCTATGGGGAAGATCAAAGATTAGAGGATATGCTCCAGTCTGTTGAAAGAAGCTACTCAAGTCTCATTAGAGAAATCCATAGAGAAGGCTATATATTCGAAGATTCTCATAAAGAGTCTCTGCTTTTGTTCTGGCTTATGCAGTACATGCGGACCGAGGCTGCAGCTAAGAGAGCAGTTGAAGCTCAAGACGAAATTAGAATACAGGCACAAGCAGACATATCAGAATTCAATTTAGGTATAAAAGAAGCTGTTCGGGTAGCTATGGGGGCGTTTTCTGAACAACCTGATGCTGTTGAAGATTTGAAAGTATGCTTAGTAAAGAACAAAACAGATCATCCCTTCATCACCTCTGACAATCCAGCCATCATCACCAACAGATGGCACTTCCAAAAGTGTAAGCCAAGAATGGGGTTTGGGGCGATCTCTTCTGGGCTAATTGTTATACTCCCATTAAGTCCTGATGTTCTGATGATCGGATACGATGGAGACATTCATAGCATCCTACACAAAAAAGGATGGATCGATGTTAAGACTGAATCAGATGTTATTGCTCTCAACCAGCATCAATTCCTGAATTGCAACTCTAATGTTTACTACCACTCTCATTCACATTCTGATTGGATAAGGGCAAACCATGAAAACCTCATAAAAGAAATCCCTGATACAACGTATCGCCTACATTATACAATCCCAGTAGGTGAAACCTCAGAAGGAATAGAATATCGAAAAATAACCCCCTCTGAAATCAGTGAAGGCCAAGAAGTTATGGTAATAAACCAACGGATATATCCAATACCAAAGGTGTGGCCGTCATTCCTAAAATGGCGTCACAAGGGATGTTATTTTTCGAATGATACAGCAACAGGTTTTGTCCGATATTATTGGGCCCATGACGATGATTCACCTTATCGCAAGATTAAAGCATAGCTAATATATTGAGACTCTAATATCCAAGGACGTTTATGATTCATTCAGAATATCTTCTGTTTTTACAACATTTGCACAGTACAGAAGCATCAATTGAAGTAAGGAAGATAGCTAATCTAGTTTGGTTGCATTTGAATGACCTTATTCCGCTTACGACTAGGCAAGGGCAAAGAGCTCGCAAACTTGTCACTCTCATTGATAAGAATTGGAGTTCGTTAAGCTCAGAAGCGATTTCTCATTCAGAATCTATTGACCAAGCAGCTGAGGGATTAAGTTCGCTCAAGAGTATTTCAGTTGGCCCCTTTAGAGGATTTTCTCGACAAGAAGTGTTTGATCTAGATAGCCGAATTGTCTTGATCTATGGACCAAATGGGACTGGGAAGTCTAGCTTTTGTGAAGCTCTAGAGTATTCTCTTCTTGGAAGTGTTCAAGAAGCTGATAATAAGCGATTTCGAAATCTAGACACATACCTGAAGAATGCTCACACCGACTCATATACCCAACCGTTAACACAAGCTCTAGATTTTGATGGCAATACGATAAACCTAGATCCCAATAACGAGGCCTACCGATTTTGCTTTGTAGAAAAAAATAGAATCGATAGCTTTTCTCGTATTGCTGCCCAAGCTCCCTCTCGCCAAACCGAGTTAATATCGACACTTTTTGGTCTCGATAGTTTTACCGACTTTGTAAAGAATTTTACTCCCGAATTAGATGATAGATATATTGATCTCAGTGGGGTTAAAAGAATCAGTTTGACACAAAAACGTACAGCGCTAGCTGGGGCTGAGCAAATTCTGAAAATGAGTACTCAAACGCTAGAGGGGATAGCGGTAGAAGCAAATAACCTCGTAAATAACTATAGAAAAGGGATTAATTATTCTCAAATGCAAATGGAGCTGATAGGCAGCCCAGAAAATGAGGGATTAATAAATCAACTAGAGAAAGAGCTTCAGGTCCCACCCCCACCCCAAAGCGGACTCACCTCAGGTGCACGAGAAAACCTGAAGAACGCTATAGTTACAGGATTAACTGCTTTAAAGTTGAATAACGACTCCCTTTCTTCTGCTAGTCAAGAAATATCATTCAAGAATTTATATGATGCAGTATTAAGCTTGCAAACAGCATCTCCTGATTCTTGTCCTGCATGTAAAACTCCATTAAATTTGACCCGAACTAACCCATATATAAATGCAAGTGGCGAGTTAAAAAAGCTTGAACGGTTATCTTCTTTGCAGACTGCTGCTGAACAGATCCAACTCAGCCTAAATCAATCATTATTCAGTCTTAATCAAGTAGTTAATACGTGCTTGCGATTCTTTCCCCACAATAACCAACTAAGCGCCATTAAATTGTCCGAGGGGATACAGCCAGATATAAATTGGTGGAGTACAATCCAGACCAAGGCAAAAGATGGATGCACGTATCTTCAACATATCGACTCTCAAACATCTGCCCTTGAAGGCGCTGATAATAAGAGAAATCAGATATCTACTGCTAGAACAGAGAAGCAGAGGCTACTGGTAAGCTATCGGGATATAGCACAGAAAATAACCCAACTTGAAGCTCGACGAACAGCCGCGATTGAGTCGGTGAAATCAGCACAGGAATCAATTAATAATTTCGACGAAAAAAATAAAGAACTGATAGCTGGCGTAGATTCTGAAAAAGAAGTAATAAAGAGGAACTTTACGATTGCTTCTTCTTATGCAACATTTGTCAGGCTCTTAACGGCATATTGTAAAAACCTTCCGATAAAGCTAGTAGCTGACCTAAGTGAGAGCGTTGTCGAACTCTACAATTCGTTTAACAGAAATGATACCCCAAGTGAATTACTCTCAGACTTGAAATTACCACTATCACAAAACGAACCATTAATGGTCTCTTTTCAGTCTGATAAAAATCGGTATTACGATGCACTTCATATCTTGAGCGAAGGGCATATTAGGTGTGTAGGCCTAGCTATACTAATGGCCAAAAATATTAAAGAGGAATCACCATTCCTGATATTCGATGACCCAGTCAATGCCATAGATGAAGATCATAGAGAATCTATCAGGAAGACCCTTTTCGAAGATGCCTATTTCAGCGGTAAACAAATCCTTTTGACATGCCATGGTGAGGAATTTTTTAAAGATATTCACAATCTACTCTCCTCTCAAGATGCAAAAGCAGCCAATTCCTATACGTTTCTGCCGAGAAATAGTGAAAAACATATTCAGGTTGATTTTAACTGTACACCGCGGAACTACGTATTGGCGGCAAGAACACATATTGAAAGAGGTGAGATTCGAGAGGCGTTAACCAAATCGAGAAAAGCACTAGAATCTTTAACAAAGGGGAAAGTTTGGAATTACGTGAAGAAGTATGGTGATGGCAATTTGAGTCTGAAACTTCGTGGCGCAAAGGCCCCTATTGAGCTCCGCAATCTGACTGAGCAGCTAAAAAGCAAAATAGGCAACGGAAATTTCAATGATGAAAATAAGGTGTGTGTGTATGGTCCAATTGGCACATTGCTCGGATTAAACGGAAATTCCCGAGAGTGGCGATACTTAAATAAAGGGACTCATGATGAAACTGATCGCTCAGAATTTGATAGGCATACTGTCAATACTATTGTGTCAGCTATTGAGAATATTGATGCAGCATTATAAATACCCTGTTCCAGAGTAGAAGAACCACAAGCCTTTAATTCTTATTCATAATGTAAAGCAGTGGCTAAGCCGCTGCTCTACAAATTCTATGAATACTCGATATACTTATACCTAGCTGGATGGATATTTCAATCTTAGAAACTCCATCTGCTAATAAAGCCTGCACTTCATCAGCCTTGGCCATTGCAGTTGGTTTCCGCCCTAAATACTTCCCCTTTCGCTTTGCAGCTGCTATCCCTTCAGCTTGTCGTTCTAGCAGTAACTCTCGTTCGAAAGCCGCAACCGCACCAATCATCGTCAGCATTAGTCGACCTGTAGATGTTGAAGTATCAATCCCAAGATTCAGCACTTTAAGTGCAACTTGCTTTTGATCGAGAAGCCCAACAATCTCAAGAAGATGTCGAGTATTACGCGCCAATCGGCATAGCTTTGTTACCATAACAGTATCGCCATCTCTCACGAATTCCAGCATGAGTGCTAACTGCTCTCTCGTCGATTTTGCTCCTGATTCTTTTTCCTGAAAAATCTTAGTACAAGACGACAACTCAGAAAGCTGTACGTCCAAGCTTTGGCCTGCGGTACTCACCCTCGCATATCCGATTATTGCCATAATTCACTTCCTATTTAAATTCGTTCTCTAGATTGAGGGTTCATCTATCGTTGTGGTAATCACCACCAAGAGAACAGCTTGAGTTAACCTTCTTGTTGAACAAGCAACAAGATAAGTCATTCATACAGCCTCCATAGTGGCGAGGTGGTTAAGTTATGATTAGCCTATCCTTTAAGTATCCTCATCCTTACTCGGCTGGTGCTCTTGCTCAGCAATAAATCCAAGAACAGTAACGACAATTACTAATCCAAGCTTAATTACTAGATTCAAATTCATAGTTTTTCCTCAAAGGTATCCGCGATCTGCGAATGAGATGGTTGATTGATTACCAATCACTAGGTGATCAAGCACACGAATATCCACCAGCTTTAACGCTTCGATTAATCGATCTGTAATCTTGCGGTCAGCTTGGGATGGTTCGGGTATGCCTGATGGGTGGTTGTGGCCAAATACAACGGCTGCTGCATTCAACCTGAGTGCTTCTTTAACGACTTCTCGCGGGTAAACCGCTGCACCATCAATAGTGCCAGTGAACATTTCTTTGAACTCGATAAGACGGTGCTGACTGTCTAAAAACAGTACACAGAACACCTCTTGCTCACGATGAGAAAGTTTATCCAGAAAGAACTTTTCACTAAGTTTTGGGGATGTGAATTTTTGACCACGCTGGTAGCGCTCTGCCAGGATTTCAGCAGCTCGTTCCAGCACTTCATAGGCTGTTAAAGGCCCGTTTGTTACATATTCCATGCGAATACTCCTAAGTTATATCCACATTACTTGTAACAATTTTGGTCAATCTTATTGATTGTCTAGCTTGTAACCTATGTAACCCTGCTCTAGAAACAGGGGTTACACGGTAGGCTAGAGTTTTCTATGCTCCTATTGGATTATTTAAGGGTTACTGCTGTAACCACCGTAACTAGGCTAGTTACTCCTCTGCCTCAACCTCCTCATTTTCACTTAAAAGTGAATCTTGAATAACGTAAACACGCTTTGGATTTTCTCTCGGCACAACTCGAACTGGTTTTGTTGGCTTACCATCTGAAGCTTTATCCAAAAATCCTAATTCATCTAATACATTACAGACAGAAGCATGATTATGATCACCACAGAGCTCTTTCCTAAATATCGAAGGAAAAACATGATATTTCCCATCAAAGTGATGCCCCCATAGGACTCCATTAACTCCAGCGTCATATGGCATAATCCCACTAGCTTCATCTCGATAAGTGAAATGCCTATGGCCTTCTGTCTGCAATTTATTGGTTATATATTCAAGAATGGCCCTCTTTTCGTGTGAACCATCATCCCCACGCTCCTCCAACCAAGTATTGAAACATGTAGTGCAACTATCCATGACATCAGATACCCCCCAACAAGTAATGCCAAGCTCAGTAGCTATTTGTCCCCCAGCAAATAGCTCCCCAAACCTACGAGCGACTCGCTGTACTTGGGGGTCTGCTTCTAAGACATTACAAGTGCTAACAAATGAATCACGATATTGCTCTGCTCTGGCTGCAATACCTTCATAATCAGCAGCCACATGCTTCAAGAATGCACGAGAGGCAGTACCATAATACTCATTCGAATTTTTATTCAATGTATTGGCAAATAAGCCCGCTGATTCGTAGTCATGGATATCATCAAAAGCCCCCATTCCGCTATTAGATTCAGCCGACAAATCAATAAACCGTACTGATTGGCCTGCCATCGTTTGCTCACCTGCTTTACTCATAAGATCTGCAAGTGATAGCTCTCCGCTGGATAAAAAATACAACCGCCATTTCTGATTTTGGGCTGCACCACCGGCTTTATCAGCTCTCCCCTTACCTTCGCCATTACCTAGCATGTACACTGATTTCCCTGCTACTTTAGGCTCTAGTTGACCTATTTCATCCAAGCAGAGTAACGTATTATTATGCTGATTAGCCTTAGCCTCTAATCCATTATCGGTAGTTCTCCACATCGGTATAGTATCTGGATTACCCCAAATAGATTTAGCAACCTTTAGGATAGTTGTCTTACCTCGGCTACTCCCTCCGCGAAAATGAATACCACAACACTCACCTCCCATCAGAGGTAAAAGTGGTGACGCAAAGCCAGCTGATAAGCCCAAGATCAGTCGAGGATTACCCTTGCATAACAAGGAAACATTTTCCTGCCACTCTTCTAACGTTCCCTGCTGTTCAAAGTCAGCTCTAATTTCTCCACGAGTTTGCAACACCACCAGCTCATTATTTTCCCCAATCATCCCGTCAGGCAGAATGAATGATTCTCCCTTCCAACCAACTGTTTCAGTACAAACCGCACGCCTAACAGGTTTTTGTTCGTTGATAAAATAATGGAACCTTTTCTCTTGTCCCGGCACACACCGAAAGCCAGTAGGACTTAAGAAGCTAATACATCCCTTACGATCGATTATGTCGGTCTTAGCAACAGCTATATTATGCTCGACATCATCCTCATCGATCAGCAGTAAGTTCACCCCCCATGAACTACTTTTTCTATCACGAGTGAACGCCCGCGCGACAATTCTTGAACAAATCTTCTCAGGCTTTTCATCAATAAAATAGACGCCATCTTCCTTAAGAAAGTATCGAGGGGGCATACCTAACAGAGCAGTTTCAATACTAGGCTCTAGCTGCCTATAAACCTCATCGAGCCCTTCTGACTGATGCAAATCATTGAAGTCTGTCGGCTTATTAATTGTATTTTGGAATTCGGGTATTGCGCATTCAGCATTACACGACTCAGCAGCAGCCTCGGCTTTTTCTTTACCTACGTTTTTACTTCCATATTGGTCATTATCTCCGCACAATACGAAGCCAGACCTCTTGTACTGCGGCATACCTTTAATCGCTTTAGTTACTGTCTTTAAATTACCTGCATCAACAGCCATGACCGTCGTATAACCCGTCGATTCATGAATGCTCATTGCAGTGGCGAGCCCTTCAGTAATCAACACTGCATCTTTACTTCCTTGAATCAAATGGAAAGCCCCCTTCTTAGGGCACCCCTTTCTAAGCATTTTCGAACCATCTGGCGCAATCAGCTGGGCCGAGACGAGCTCGCCATCTGAGTTCGTTAATGGAACCACTACCTGATTACCAGAATGGTATAAAGTGCTGTTAACTTTTACGCCTTTATTATCGATATACTGATGCTCGGAAGACTCACTCCATTCAGTCAGGGTTTCGATCCATTGGTTTAAATGACTGACCGCTTCTTGCTGTTCAGCCTTAACAAGCTCTTGCCTCTCAAAACGTTTCAGGCCGAGTACTGCTTTAAGGCACTCTTTCTCTACCTCTGTTAAAGCGTCATAGCCATTAAAGAACCAATCCTTTTGAGCATCTGGGTCTCTCCAAGTACCGTAAGACGCTCCTGCAAGAGCGCCAGATTCATCGAGGTGCATTGATGCCCAGCCCGTTGTCTTGCCACCTGAATCTTCCGCATCTGGGAAGCGTATAATGCCTTCATCAACAATTTCTATGGAATGGCCTTCAGCCAATATCCCCTCTGATATCATGCGGCTGCACAATTCCATCAATCTTTGATCATTTAAGGTAGTTACATTAGTTACAGGGTTACTATTGGCTGCAGGGCCTATATCCTGTACATTCACCTGATTCGGAATCGTAACTTCATCAGGTATAGCTCCAGTTACAGGGGTTACTAATTGAGTTGCATTGGTCATATTCTCTCCAAATTTCTTTAATCGAATTAAGGCCTGATTGACCTTGGAGCGAATACTACAAACACTCAGATAAACAAAAAACCTACGCTGCTTCTAAGCATCGTATCCTTTTACTTCCAATAGCGGATATATCATGGAACACATGAAGCAAGAGACCTATTCCAAATGGCTGAGGGACTCATTGGATTTAATAAAAACTGCAGAAGAAAGTGCCAACAAAGAAAGCATTGCGGAAAAAAAGGCAGTTGAAGACTGTGACGAAGCAAGAAAAGCCATAAAAATAAGTCATACTAAAAAAGATGCCATTAAAAGAGATCTTGCCGAAAAAAAACTCAATGCAGCAATAGACATCCAGAAAACAGCTAAGAAAAATAAAGAAACCGAGCTAGCAAAAGCTCGAGGTGCCACTGAAACAGTATTAAAAATCACATCAGAAGCTATCAATAGCAACTACAAAATCCCCGAAGATTTAGTTATCTATCTTATTGGTAGATTTGATTTATATTTTCAAAAGCTAGAAGAATTAACTCAATCAACTGGTAAAGATGTCACTACAAAGCCTAACGAACTTGCAAAAGCATTTCTTTTAAACAACAAAATGCCTGAAGATCATATAACTCGAGCAGTTGAATGGAATATCTTATCAAGAATATTTTGTGAGGCATTCAATGAAGCAAAAGGCTCTGATAATAAAAGTCCTTTGAGGCCTGAAGATCGATTGGGAAGATTAAAAAACCGTGAAGATGTTGAGATAACAAACAACATGGACTATAAAAATGACTTTCAGCAAGAGGGCTTTATTTTGGGCTCTAACATCAACAAGGCGCGCTTAACAAACGAAGACATTAGTGAAGCATTCGAGGAAATATTAGGAATATCCGAAGGTTTAATTAAGAAATATGCTAAACCAAGTGGAATATACAATCACATCAGACAACAAAAGAAGGCCTAAGAAATTATTAGGCCTTCGGATTTATTACGCAGCAAAAGCTAGCAGCTTACTTTTAGCCCTAGCAGCTTGGTAGCGCTCGCAATGATCTATCAGATCCTTTACCATTTCGCTCAGAACAATTAAGTCAAGGTCAGTATAATAGCCAACGCATTCTCTAACGATGTCATAAAGCAGGTCATCGGCTTGATATACCATAGGAAGATCCTTCATTATCTCAAACGAAAACTCATTTAGTTTCGCTATCGAATGAATTCTCTTACCCCTATGCTCTTCTCCCTTACATTCTGACTTCATCGCAAGGCGAGCAACCTGTAAGCACCATTGCACTTTTACTTCTTCGTAATTGATCATGTGTATCTCCTAATTAAATTTAATTGCCAGCTAGTAGTGGCAAGTGGAGATACTAGTCTTTTGTAATTTATTAAATACCTACACTGCTTCTAAGCAGCGTATCCTAGTGTTTGATTCAGCATCCATTACTGAGAAATAACTTTAAGGTCTATTTTCAGATCATGTATAAATATCGAACGATATCCGAGCATCTACTCTTAGTCTAAACATGCCTCTCGACCTGCTGGAGTAATTCCGCGGCACTGGTATTGATTACTTTGCAGATTTCTAAAAGCATTGAAACTGAGATTGGCTTTATGCCAGACTCCATTCGGCTGACATAAGCCTGATCTGCTCCAATTTCATCTGCCAGCTCGCTTTGACTGACATTAGCCTCTATACGCTTTGCGCGCACAGCAGCTCCTAACCAGCAGTTTACCCTTTTACGATCTTCTTCTTTAGAACTCATTTAAATCACCAGAATTATTGGTGATTCAAGCTAGCAGCAGGCTGTAAATTGACATATGTACCATAGGACATATAATGCCCCATAGGTCATAATGACTGACCAATACTGCAACTTAGGGACGACGCTCAGCTGTGAATATATTAAAACCTCTAATTTTATTAACTTTCTGCTTACAGCCATATATGGCTTTTGCTGACAACTTAGAAACTGCAAGGTACTGGTTTGCCGTGGGGATGGTTGCAGGACACTGCGGGAGAATAAATCAGCCCAAAGTTAGTGTAAGTCCTGAAGACATTTTCACCGCTTCTTTAAAAGAATCTGGCCTATCTCGATCTGAATTACTACAAGTCATTGACGACCCCAGACAAAAAAAAATCATAGTAAATAAATCAGAAGAGCTTCTATCTGATGTGCGTTACGGGTACTTATCCTGTGCTGACGTAATTCTTGGATTCTCTGCCAGCTTAACCAAATGAGATCTTCTAAGTGTCTATTAACAAAAATAAAATCACTATTGAAAAACTTTTAATACAGCGAGGTCATATGAAATCTATACGCCATACACTGATAGCTATCTTAATTATTTGTATTAGCGGTTGCTATTCAGAAGAGCAGGCTAAGAATGACTTTAAAGAAGGTATCAGCTTTTATAAGACTAACGACTTCGAACAAGCTTTCTCATTGTTTTCAAAAGCAGCTGAGTATGGAGATAGAGACGCCCAATACAACCTTGGCATGATGCATTTCAAAGGAGAGTTCACCGAAAAAGATCCGAAGCAAGCTCTTCAATGGCTTACGAAAGCAGCTGAACAAGGTGACTCTCAAGCTCAATATATTATTGGTTATTTCTATCGATATGGAGTCCTAGGAACAAAAGACCCAGCTCAAGCTTTGAATTGGCTTAAAAAGGCATTTGAACAAGGAAGTCCAAAAGCAGGATATGCTATTGGTTATATGTTCCAACATGGAGAATTAGGAGAGAAAGATCCTAAGAAAGCTCTTAGCTGGTTTACGAAAGCTGCTGAACAAGGTGATGCTGACTCCCAATTTGGCATAGGCGTAATGTATGCATATGGTGGGGGCGTAAGAAAGAACTCAAAGAAAGCCGTAGAATGGTATCAGAAGGCAGTAGAACAAGAACATCTCGGTGCACAATACGCTCTTGGCCTAATGTATTTCAACGGGGAGGGGGTATTCCGAGATACTAACCAAGCTATCCAATTATTCAAGAAAGCTGCTAAGCAAGAATCTCCTCATGCCTTTCACCAACTTGGTGTTATGTATGGCTACGGTGATCAAGTAGCGAAAGACCTCAAGCAATCTAAATACTGGATTCAAAAGGCTATAGACAAAGGGTATAAAGAATCGAGTAAGGTTTGGGATAGATTAGAGCTTTGGAGGTATTAGAATACGGTCTCCAAACTTATCAAATAATGGTAATTTCAAAGTTACGCAGTTACTCAGGTTACATCCCCTAAGCATCGGCAGTTAGAGGCTATTATTCCGTAACCTAACAGCCTAATCCTCAAGTTACTTGAGTTACATAAGACGCACCGTAACCAAGTAACCCGTAACTCTCTCACTGTGCACAACAATTAACTTCTAGCCGCTCACATTGAATTATCTCTAACTTTTGATTAGCAGGTGCGTTACAAAGTGCGTTACAATTAACGCAATATTAATCAGCATGTTGTCACGATGGGCTTGTTTCAACATACAGATTTTCTCGTAGCTTAAGGTCTAAAACTAATCGAGCTCGCCCCGAACTCCCTGCCTCTTGGGCCGTGACGGGTTAACTTAATAAAGTGGCCAAGCATGTGAAGATCAGTTAGTGGCGGATTGACGGACGTGGGTTCAATTCCCACCGCCTCCACCATACAATAGAACGGCCCGATACAGTTTAACTGCATCGGGCTTTTTTATGTCTGGAGTTCCATTTACCATAGACACCACATTGATTTAAAGAAGCAATAAACTATGTCTCTTCCTCCTTGCCCAAAATGCAATTCTGAATTTGTTTATCAAGATCAAGATTTAATGATCTGCCCAGAATGCGCCCACGAATGGAACCCCTCTGAAGCTCTTGAAGATGATTCACCAACCGCTAAAGACGCCAACGGCACTCAACTGCAAGCAGGGGACAAAGTAACTGCTGCAAAAGATTTGAAGGTTAAAGGCAGCTCTCAGGTAATTAAAGTCGGGACCAAAGCATTAATTCGTCGCATTGTTGATGGCAAAGATCATGAGCTTGATTGTAAAGTGGACGGTGCTGGTGAAATGATGGTGACGGCAAAGTTTGTGAAAAAAGCGTAGAGCCTTCTCTAATTATTGATAGCCTCCTTTCCAGATTAAGAAGCTAGGCTTCCTTGCCTAGCTTCTACCTACGAGTTTCTAGTTACAAATAAGCCCTAGGCTTCTATTTCATCCAGCAACTCATAAGCGCCTTCGGCATTATGAACTTCCTTACCAGTGACTGGCGGATTAAATACGCAAGCCATTTTCATTTCTTCGAACGCACGCAAAACATGTTTATCGTGCTTATCCAAAATATAAACAGTCCCTGCTTCTATCGGGTACTTTTTACCATCGGTCAGTGTTTCCACTTCACCTTTACCCGACATGCAGTAGACGGATTCCAGATGATTTTGGTAATGCATCTGAAAATCAGCCCCCTTGTAGATAGTAGTGACATGAAAAGAAAAACCCATCTGATCATCTTTTAATAAGAGTCGTGTACTTTCCCAATTGCCATCTGGTGAAACAACTCGTCGATTAGACTGATTCGCTTCGGCTAATGTTCTTACAATCATAAAGTGGCCTTTTACGTTTTCTATAAATTATTCAGTTTCGAAGTATATTTTTTCTTCAGGAATCTCGTCTTCTTTAGCGCATACTTCACGTACCGCTTCTTCGACGATATCAATACCTTTTTTCAGACTCTCATCCGTAATTACTAGCGGACAGAAGAACTTAACAATCTGATCATCAGCGCCACTGGTTTCAATGATAAGGCCTTTTTTAAAGGCTGCACGGGTAATTTTTCCGGCAATATCACCGTTAACACAATTAATACCTTGGAACATACCACGGCCTTTAGTATTGAAATTGCCATCGCCGTATTTAGACACAATATTCTCAAGACGCTCGGAAGTATATTTTCCTTTACGCTTAATTTCATCACTGAATCTGCTATCCGACCAGTAAGTTTCAATGGCCGTTTTAGCGGTTACGAAAGCTAAGTTATTACCACGGAATGTACCGTTATGCTCACCCGGCTTCCACTGATCTAGCTCTGGCTTCATCAAACAAAGCGCAAACGGCAGTCCGTAACCACCCAACGATTTCGACAGGGTAATAATATCTGGCTCAATACCCGCTTCTTCGAAGCTAAAGTAATCACCAGTACGACCACAACCGGCTTGTATGTCATCAATGATTAATAAGATCTTATGCTTGCGACAAACCGTCTGCAGGTTTCGTAACCATTCAATACTCGCGACGTTAATGCCGCCCTCACCTTGAACAGTTTCTACGATCACTGCGGCTGGCGAGTTAATACCACTGCTAGAATCAGATAACACTTTATCCAAATATTCAGTCGTATCGATATTATCTCCAAGGTAGCCGTCGTAAGGCATACGGTGCGTACCCGTCAAACTTACACCCGCCGCATCACGGTGATGAGAGTTACCGGTTGCAGCCAGAGCACCTAAGCTCACACCATGGAAACCGTTGGTAAAGGTAACGATATTTTGCTGACCCGTTACATTACGCGCGACCTTCATCGCCGCTTCTACTGCATTCGTTCCGGTTGGACCCGTGAACTGCACCATGTATTCCATGTTACGAGGCTTTAAGATCTTGTCATTAAAGGTCTGTAAAAATTCGCCTTTGGCTTTAGTATGCAGATCCAGACCGTGGGTGATGCCATCGTTTTGGATGTAATCAAGTAATACTTCTTTAAAGATTGGGTTGTTATGCCCGTAATTCAGAGTTCCAGCTCCTGCTAGAAAATCAAGATACTGTTTGCCTTCTTCATCCCACATAAACTCGCCTTTGGCGCGATTAAAAATGCGAGGAAATGCACGGGCATAGCTTTGTACTTCAGATTCTATTTCGTCAAAAATTTTCATAAGGTAATTTCGCTCTTATTTAGTCGTGCGTATAAAAGGACCGATACGCACAAGCGTTTCAGAATCATGTAAACCAGAGAAGTGGAGGTCTTTATCCATCCATTCCAATCGTTGAAGGGGTATAGAGCGCTTTTTTGCTAAGCCCTCAAATAAAGCCCAGGATGCTTTATTATCCTGTGTAATCGTGGTTTCTAGATATTCGACATCCGCACATTCTTGACGGTCCAAAATATCAGACAGCATTCGCGATGCTAGCCCTAATCCCCGGGCACTTTCGGCAACCGCTACCTGCCAGACAAATAAGGTATTTACTTTATTAGGCACTTTATAGCCCGAGATAAAGCCGACTATGTTTCCACCCATCTCGGCTGCAACAGATGTCTCTGAAAAGTTACTGCACTGCAGTAAATTACAATAGCTGGAATTGGTATCTAAAGGAGGGCAACTCTCAATCAAGCGGTATACATCCATGCCGTCTTCAAGCACGGGAGGTCTAAGCACAATACTATCTAAACTAGACAAAAGTTTTCCTTGATCTAAGAATTTTGTTCGTACACTAAGTAATTGAATGACCATTCAACTTTGAAAAGTCGCTATATTACTGATGAAAAGCACCATTCTTCACTTTCGATACTTTAAATTCATTACTATTTATTTAGTGGACGAAACATTGTACTCTAAATAATAATGCCAAAACAGCTTAAATTTTAAACACCCTGACGCCTACAGCCCCTTTTCGGCTCTATGCATCAATGAAATCAAGGGGTTAACCACGTAACCAACTTTGATAAATGAATAAATAAGCTATGAAGATTTGAATTCTTTTAGCACTCTAAACACTTCTATATAATGGGCTCATATTATCGTTAACCAGAGAGACGCTTTGATGAACAATATCGAAGAAGTATTAGTCGCACTGCGACGTGTGATCAGAGCTACCGACCTACATTCGAAGCATCTAGCCAAGACGACAGGGCTTACTGCACCTCAAATATTACTGTTGCAGACTATTCGAGATAAAGGTGACGCGACCATTGGTGGCCTGGCAAACGAAATAAGCCTGAGCCAAGCGACGGTTACCAGTATTTTGGATCGCTTAGAAAAGAAAGAACTGGTTTTTCGTGAACGCTCTAAAGAAGATAAGCGCAAGGTACATGCGTTTCTAACAGAACTCGGAACTGAAACACTTAAAGAAGCCCCTCTTCCTTTGCAAGATCAGTTCACTAGACAGTTTGGTGATTTACAGATGTGGGAACAGACGATGATTATTTCTTCTCTTCAGCGTATCGCTCAGATGATGGACGCTCAACATATTGATGCGTCGCCCGTTTTGGATGTGGGTGTTTTGGATCGTCAAAGTGCTACCTTTGAGAAGTCTGATGCTTTTGCGGAAGCACCTAAAGTAAAATAGTATTTTGATTAAAGTGCTCAATGGTAATGAGCACTTTAAAGTAACACCGAGTTAATTTCGCAAGGTTAATATTTAAGGCTGCTGACGGGTCGCCGCTAATACAATCTCACGCACACAAACACTTTGTGGCTGCTGCCAAGCAAACATTGCGGCTTCTGCAATAACTTCTGGTTCAATCACACCTTCCATCGATTGCTTCCAATCTTCATATCCCGCTTTAATATCGTCATCCGTGGTATGACTCAGCAATTCTGTTTCTACCGCACCTGGCGCAATAGTAATTAAACGAACATCATCCATCGCAACTTCTTCACGAATGTTTTCAGTTAATGCGTGTACGGCAAATTTAGTCGCACAATAAGCCGCATGATTGGGAAATGTTTTGCGCCCAGCAACAGAACTTACATTGATAATTGTGCCCGTTTTACGTTGTTTCATGTCATCTAATACCGCATGAATACCATTCAAAACGCCCATAACATTAACATTTAACATAGCAGCCCATTCACTAGGGTTTTGCTTATCAGCCTGTCCTAGCAACATGATTCCAGCGTTATTTATTAAACAGCCTACTGGGCCATACTCTGCAACACCTTGCTTGATTGCTTGCTGTAACTGCTCACCATCAGTGACATCTACGCTCACACATAGTGCATTAGGAAGATCTAACGCGAGCATTGCATCAATGCGACGTGCAACCAGTAATAATGGGTGCCCTGCTGCACTAAAGGCCTTTGCCATAGCCGCGCCGATTCCTGATGATGCACCGGTAATTACGATAAGTGATTTCATGATATGAGCCTCGATGTGTTTAGAAGGTCTTATCATAAGGTAGACACTATTGTTGATATATAACACCCAAGTTACATCATTGTTTACATAGAATAGCGAATGACTTATTTTTGAGCGGCTCTATTTATAATTGGTAATACAGAAATGGCTCAACTAGATGACCTAAACGCCTTCACGGTTATTGCCGAACAAGGCAGCTTTACCAAGGCCGCCGCCGTGCTTGGCTGCTCGCGCTCACACTTATCAAAACAGCTAAACCAATTAGAAGCCCAACTAGGAGTCAGTTTAATCATCCGCACTACCCGTGCGCAGCGCTTAACCGAGCAAGGCCAATTACTGCTGAATCAATGCCAATTAGCGTTTAATACCCTTGATAAAGCGGTATCAATGACGATGGAGCAAGCTCATCAGTTAAAGGGCAATATTAATATCAATTGCGTTGGCGGCTACCTAGGTGAGGATGTCATTGCTAAATTGATTGCCGAGTTCATTCAACAGTATCCCGATATTAGTGTGAATTTGGATTTTAGTAGTGAGCGTGTTGATTTATTGTCTGGCCAATTTGACTTGGTTTTCCGTATGGGAAAGCTTCCCGATTCCGGGCTCATTGCTCGCAAACTCATGACGATTACCAATGGTCTATTTGCATCACCTGATTATTTGGAAAAATACGGGAAACCAAGATCTCCTGATGAATTAGTTCGGCATCAATGCATTACAGGTTCTATTAATCATTGGTTATTTCAAAGTGCAGATACCGCTGAGGTAAGCCAAGAGGTAGTAGTTTCAGGTGGGGTACGCTGTAAAAATGGGAGGGTAATCAAGAATATGGCATTAGCCAATAATGGCATTGCGCGCCTGCCTTATTATTACTGTCAGGATGAATTAAAAACACAGCAACTTGTTTCGGTTTTTGACGATTGGAAGTTGGCAGATACGCCATTATATTTGATTTATCACAAAGACAACTTTCAAGCCCAACGCTTGAAAGTATTTGTCGATTACATCATTAAAGCATTCAACAGTGGAATAATAGAGCAGTAAGGCTCTCTTAGTCTTGTTGCTTTTGAACCAAACTACGGACTGAAAGTGGGAATTGAGAGCACTTAAGCTCGTCACATAAAGTTAGTTCTGGAGCTTCCGGTAATTGCTGTATTCCAAATACCATCAAGTGCAAGCCACCTGGCTCAAGCACAACCGTTTTGCCCGCTTCAATCGTTAGCTCATGTAATTGACGCATTCTCATGACACCGCCTTTATGGCTGTGTGTATGTATTTCAACACTTTTAGCACCTTCGATAGCAGCCGTCTTTAATACTACATCTGCTTTACCTGTATTTTTAATCGACATAAAGGCGGCACTCATGCTGCGCCCTGGAATAGGCTTACGTACATAGCCTTCTTCAACCACCAGCTCAGCAAAAACCGATGTAGAAAGTAAAAAGGCCACTATCATGGTAAAAAAATGCATGGATCGATTGTTTTTCAAAATAGTAAACTCTGTTCAAATAATACTGCCATTTTACCCTGCCTACGATTCAATACCAGAGACACATTGTCGCAGGTGTTAAACATTGTCGCAGGCATTAAACATCGTCATCATCTTTCAACTCTACAACCCAGTTTAAGGCTGCGTTTAAGTTGTTAATAGGGTGGGTAAAATAATACCCCCCCATACCATCTACACCTGTTTGACGAAGCGCTTCAATATCATTTTTATTTTCTACGCCTTCACCAAGCACTTGTAAATCTAGGTTGTGAGCAATTTGCACCATCGATTGAATAAAGAATTTATGATCCAGTGCCAGATGCAAACCTCGGTTAAAGCTACCCGCAATACGTAAATAACTCAGCGGCAAGCGCTGTAAATAAGCAAACGCTAAAGATCCCGTGCCGACCTGATCAATACCAAAGTCTACACCTTTTGATTTCAATCGATGAGCTAAACGTGCCAGTGGTGACTCTATGTGAGATATTGAGAATTCAGCCACCTCTATGCATATGAACTCTCGCCATTGCGGATATTGATCAAGCAATATTTCTAGCTGATCATGAAATGTTTCTCGCAATATAGAAGCCGCGGATAAATTAATACAAAACTTTTTTTGCATTTCAGAACTGTCTACTGACGAAGCCTGCAATTGCTGCAATAAGGTTTTGATTACTAGTAAATCAAAATCAGGGGTTAATTGGTGACGTTCGATCATCGGCCAAAAACGAGCAGCGGAGATCATTCCTTGCTGATCATAAATACGGCTTAGCACTTCAAAATGCAGAACGTTCTCGCCTCGTGTATCTAAAATTGGTTGATAGTGCAGTTCAATACTTTCTTCTTGCAGTACTTTTTCTAATACACCTTTCCATTCACTTGCCGTACGTTCTATCTCGCTATTAGCTTTGGTATAAAATCCAAAACGGCTCACCGGCTGCGTTTGCGCTTGGCGTAAAGCAACATCCGCTTTACTTAATACATCCACAAGAGAAACAGGAATCTCTGCGTGGGTTCCTTCAATCGCTAGTGAGCGCTGAAGAAACAGAACCCCCATATGAAAGTTTATATCGCCTCGTTGAGATAACACCGTTGTCGACAGTAAGTTAAAACACTGCTGGACCAACTCTTCACTATGCTGTAAATCCGCTGCAGGAATATACAACGAAAAATCAGCGCCGGTGCGTCGGCTAATTAATGAATCACTATGATCGCTATGCCATTGATTCAGAATTTCACCGATGCGAAATAGCAATTCATCCCCAGCCTCTCGACCTTGCTCTTGATTGAATTGAGAAAAGCCCTGCACCTGCATCAAAACTAATACGCCACTATAGCCGTCTGGCTGCTGTAAAATATGCTGTAGGCGCTGATCAAATCCTCGACGGTTTAATAAGCGCGATACATCATCAAGATAACTTTCTTCGCGCAGCTTCTCAGTTACCGCCGTTTGCTCTGCAAAAATTGCTTTTAACTTTCGCACCATTAGATTCATCGCGACGACAACACGTCTTAACTCACGAGCACGTGGTAGCTTCTCTTGCTCGTAAAGATTGCGTTCACTAATATCCAACGCTTGCTGCTCTACCAGCTCTAGAGGCTTAAACATCCAGCGTAAAATAATTTGCAGACTGATTATGCTGACAAGTGCCATCCATAAAAACCAAATGACCTCGCCTTTTACGATGTTCCATAAATCTCGATAAGCAAAGTCGGTATGGCTTTGAACAGTCAAGCTTCCTAGCCTCTGCCAGCCTTGTGTCACATCGGTTTGTGCAGGAATAACTGACAAGTCAACATAATGAATAAACCAAGCGGGGGCTGCTCGGCTTTCTGTTGCCTGCTGAGCCTCTCGCTGTATGGTATTACCATCAACAAGCTGCAATGTTATTTCAGAAAAGAATCCTCGATCGAATAAAACATCAATCATACGTTCCAACTTTACCGTATCGCCATCAGCAACCGCATGCGACATTGAAAGTGCTAACGAGGTAGCCGCATCATATGCGCGCGCATTCAATTGCTGTTGAAAATATCCACTCGAATTCGTCAGCGTAACAAATAAATTACCCGTTAATAATAAGAGAATTAGTGCACTCGCCATCAAACTAAGTTGACGTCTTAATGTCATGTCCATTTCCTTGTCATGCCTTTCATTAGGCTGTAATCGGCTTTAAATTTCCATGCCTTGCGCAGACATTCTAAGTCGCAAGCCAGTCCATAGATCGAGTTTATTGGGATTTCCCATACGAATCCCCTGTCCTTTCATTCGCTCTAACCACATCCCCGAAGCATTAAAACTGTATACGGGCTCAAGGTCTTTACGTCGATTCGCGGGATATATCTTACCGATTAGGTTATCTAATACCAAGGGGATTGCATCAGGGGTTGGAAAGTAGGTCAGAACCATATGCGCTTGATTTATTCGCAATGCTTTCACATAAGTAATGCGGAGTTTCTCGACTTCTACACCTAGCTCTTTCAGGGTGTAGTATTTTGCAATAACAAAGTCTTCACAATCAGCGCCATGAGTTGTGAGGGATTCATAAGGTGTCGCCCAATAGTCTTTCTGCCCCCAATGCTCTTCATCGCTGACATAATTGACGGCATTATTAAAAAAGTGGTTCACGGCGCGCAGCTTTTCGTCTTCGTCATCATCACGCAAATCTTGATACAATTCTTGCCAGTCATGCAGGCGCTGTTCGGCACCCGAGCCAAACTCCTGCTGAGCTTGCACAAACAACTCTTTATTGATCCATTGCTTATCATCAGCGCGTAATAATACGAACAAGCTTATTAGAAACGTTGTCACTATCCCTTTGAAAAGCCCTCTGAATAGCCTTTTAAATACTGGGACTAACAACTCTTCAGCTCGCAGCAGTCTTCCTTCGAGCAAACAATACTCTCTCATGAAATATTTAATGTCCTTTTACTATAGGACACACGAGAGTTTTTGCTGTTTTCTATGTGCCATCAGCAAAAGTTATTAACACTGCTAAGCTTATATCGACATTTGCGGTAAAGATGACCATGGATATTTCAAAAGCAGACAAGCTTAAGCAGCATTTTTCAAGCCGAATTACTCATCAGGCACGTCATTTACTCGATCTATGGCGCTGCTTGCATGACGATCAATGGCAGCTCGATCGTATTCAGGACCTATTACAAGCCAATGATAAGCTGTTACGTTTTGCGCAGCGCTTCGATTCGGCTAAATACACTGAAATTGCGACCGAATTTCATAATACGCTCTCGTGCTTAGAAAATGAGACTCACCCGAGTAGTGAACAGCTAAAAACCCTGAATGACTTAATGCTGCAATTAAGCCAAGGGCTATTGCGTAGAAGCGATAATAATAGCCAAACTGAGAAAATGATCGTTGTTAAGAAACCCATTTATATCGCTTTAAACGATTCTGACAATGCCGTTCAGCTGGCTCAGCAAATGGAATACTTTGGTCTAAGAGCCGAACTCTTTAATACCGAAGATGAGCTCAATCGTGCTATTCATAAGCGTCACCCTTTAGCCATTATTATCGACATAGACTTTCAGCAGTTGGATAATGGCTTAAAAATCATTGCTCATCATCAAGGCAGTGAAGAGCAGAGTACGATGGATGTGACCGAGAATCCTGCGAGCCCGATGATTCCTGTGATTTTCTATAGCTCTCATGGAATGACCTTGAAGCAGAGATTGCAATGCTTACGTCTAGGAGGCATAAGTAGTGTTGAGACGCTTGCCCCTCAAGCAATCATCACTCAGCTTGAAGACTTGGTGAATCTAGTCCCCGACCAGCCTTTTCGAATACTGATCGTAGACGATTCAAAATCCCAAGCCCTGTATACCGAAAAAGCATTGAATGCTGCGGGCATGATCACCGAGAAAGTCATCGACCCCATGCAAGTCTGGGATGTCATTGAATCATTTCAGCCTGAAATGATTCTTATGGATATGTACATGCCTGGCTGCAATGGCGTAGAGCTGGCAAAAGTTATTCGCCAAGACAAGCATTACATAAATATCCCGATTATTTATTTATCAGGTGAAGAAGATAAAGAGCGCCAGCTAGCGGCAATGGCTGAAGGTGGTGAAGATTTTTTAACCAAGCCCGTTGATCCACGCCATTTATTATCGACAATTCGCACCCGCGGCAGTCGAGCTCGAGAATTAAGCCAGCTTATTGCCCGAGACAGCCTAACGGGCCTATATAACCATACTCATATTTTGAAAGCGCTCGATGAACAGCTGAAAATTGCTGAGCGAAACAGTACATCACTGTGTTTTGTTATGGTAGATATCGATCACTTCAAGCTGGTGAACGATAATCACGGTCACCCAGTGGGGGACGATGTCATTAAAAACCTTGCCCTTTTCTTGTCACAGCGTTTGCGTAAAACCGATTACATTGGGCGCTATGGTGGTGAAGAATTTGCAATCGTCTTACCGAATGTCAGCATCGCTGATGCCGAAAAAATCATGGATGAAATTCGCAATAATTTCTCTCATTTACTGCACGGTGGCCAAGCCGCTATTAGCTCAACATTTTCTTGTGGCATTGCTCTTCACCAAGGCCAAGGCAGTAATGAACTAATTGATCTCGCAGACCAAGCGATGTATTTAGCCAAAAGAGATGGCCGAAACTGTGTAAAAGTGTGTCCTTCTAATGATTAGCGGCATTAGGGACTAGACCCATAGCCGCTTTTTGTGCAAACTCCCGCCAATAGTAAAAATTATGATCTGTAATCAAATTGTAATATCCCATGCGACCTATATGCGGAGCTCAGTATGCCTTCTATATTAGTTTTAAACGGCCCTAACTTAAATCTTTTGGGCACACGTGAACCTGGGGTTTATGGCCATACAACATTGGCCGATATTGAACAGTCACTGACTGATCAAGCATTGTCTTTAGGTGCCGAGTTAGCTTGCTTTCAATCAAATGCAGAATTTGAATTAATTGAGCGTATTCATAAAGCAGGCGCTGATGGCGTAGATTTCATCATTATTAACCCTGCAGCGTTTACTCATACCAGCGTTGCCATTCGCGACGCTATTGCTGGGGTTAATATACCCTTTATTGAAGTTCACATTTCCAATGTTCATGCCCGCGAAGCGTTTCGCGCCCACTCCTATTTTTCAGATGAAGCAATCGGCGTTATTTGTGGCCTAGGCCCCAAGGGTTATGAATTTGCACTTTCCAGTGCACTCGAACAGTTAGAAGGATCAGCCTAATGGCCTGGATACAACTTAAAGTTGAAGTATTACCCGATCAAATAGAAGTGATTGAAGATTCCATGTTATTGGAAGGTGCACAAGCCGTCACCTTACAAGATGGGGCCGATCAGCCTATTTTAGAACCTGAACTTGGCACCATGCCAGTGTGGGATAAGACGATTGTTATCGGCTTATTTGATGCAGAGATTAATGGTGATGCGTTAATAGCCAATATGCAGGATTTATTCTCCTGCGACCCTGCCATGCAAAAGCAAGCATTTCCGAATCATAAGCTTGAACTTGTAGAAGAAAAAGACTGGGAACGTGCTTGGATGGATAACTTTCATCCAATGCAGTTTGGCGACCGTTTATGGGTTTGCCCTAGCTGGAAAGATCCTGAGGATAAAAATGCAGTAAATCTAATGCTAGACCCAGGTTTAGCGTTTGGTACTGGGACTCACCCTACAACGGCTCATTGCCTACGATTTTTAGACAAAGCCGTGAAGGGTAATGAACTGGTCGTCGATTATGGCTGCGGCAGTGGCATATTAGGGATTGCAGCGTTATTACTGGGCAGTGATCGTATGCTGGGTGTTGATAACGACCCTCAAGCACTCATTGCAACGCGTCAAAATGCAGAACGTAATAACATCAGTTCAGACAAGTACGATGTTGTATTGCCAGAGAATACCCATAAGGTGCAAGCCGATATTATGGTGGCTAACATCCTTGCGGGACCTCTCATGTTTTTAGCTGAGAACATTGCCAGCCTCACTAAGTCTGGCGGTAAGCTCGCTTTATCTGGTCTATTAAGCCATCAAGCCGATGAAGTTCGCCAAGCATATGAGCCATGGTTTAATATGGATGGTATGGAACAAATGGAAGATTGGATAATCTTAACAGGCACTAAAAAATAATTTAGTCACCCTGTAAACAAGAACGAAGGATTTAGTAGCTATGGCTGAGACACACATTACTCGCTGCCCACATTGTCAGACCACTTTTCGTATTCGCTTAGAGCAATTAGCGGCGGCGAAAGGTGCAGTGCGCTGCGGTTCTTGTTTGCAAGTATTTAAGGCAGCTGATCACCTTGTGAGTGATCAACCTAAAGCCCCTGTTTCAGCCAAACCTGCCTCTCCTGCTCAGCCGAAAGCACCTGTTCCACCGAAACCAAGTATTGCGGCGGCACCTAGCCCAGCTAAAGTTGAAAGCAGCAAACCTGAAAGCACCAAGCTTGAAAGCCCTCTAAAAGACGATATTGAGTTTGATGATACTCCTGAGCAATTTAACGATGACCCGTTAGAAGACTTTGGTATTCGCCAACCCGATCGCGACAGCAACGAGTCTTTTGATAACAGCTTGCAGCTAGATGACTCGATTTTTAGCATGCAAGAAAAGGCTAAACCCTCTCGCTATTCACTGCTAGACAAAGATCAAGATTTAGAAATAGATCTCAGCAGCGAATTCGAAGAGGATAATTTTGGTAGCAATAATTCAGATGAGTCCTGGGCATCAGGTTTAATAGATGATAAGCAAGACAAGTCGCTAAAACCTGACGCTAATGACGAATCATGGGCTGATGCACTTCTGGATGTAGACGAAGACTTAATCGAAGACATCGATATGAGTTTTACAAAATCCAATATGCCTAAAGAAGAAGATACTTTTGTCCCATCCTTAGAAGATGACCCCGAAAGCGATCAGTATCATCTAAGCGGCAATAACGAGCTTGAAGAAGACATCGTCGAAATTGAACTGACCATTGCAGATTCAGTCAACGACTTACTCGATGAGCCACTTAAACTCAATAATAAAGGAAAGAAAAAGGCACAGGCAGAGAAAGTGCCTAGCTTTCTCTGGTTATGGCTGAGTAGCGCTGTCGTTATGATATTTGCCTTAGTCGCGCAGGTTGGCTATTTCAAATTTGATACATGGTCTCGTAATCCGCAATATCGACCTGCCTACGCAGTAACTTGCCAACTACTTAACTGCCAGCTACCAGCGATTCAGGATGTATCCAAAATAAATACCCAACACTTCATGGTGCGACTGCATCCTAAAGTGACGCAAGCACTCTACATTGATACCTTATTAGTGAATAACGCTGATTATCAGCAGCCTTTTCCTGATTTGAATCTAATATTCACCGGTCTTGACGAGCAAACGATTGCCTCGCGTCATTTTAAGCCCGAAGAATATCTAGCCGGTGAACTAGCAGGGGCTAATAGCATGCCACTTAATGTTCCAATCCACATTGCTATTGAAATCGTTAATCCCGGAGCGGAAGCCGTCGGTTATCGCATAGAACTCGTTGCGAATCATTAAGCCTACTTTTTACAAAATACCGTTTTTGTCAATCAAATGAGCCCTATTTATCGATTACCATCGATAAAAGGCTCAATTTGTCACGTCAAGCTTTTTAGTTGCAAAAATCACACTAAAAACTGAGCAATAGGCCTTTATTCATACCCTTGATATGAGTATTATACGCCGACTTTCACATCGCGCATTTTTTAACCAGAAGTCATACATTCATTATGCTAATGATTGGTCCTTACCAACTGCCAAACCCCGTGGTGCTTGCACCTATGGCTGGGGTGACCGACCTACCGTTTAGACAACTATGTCGACGCTTGGGAGCCGGTCTCGTCGTTGGAGAGATGGTTTCAAGCAACCCGAAGTTGCGAAATACACGAAAGTCACAACTTCGTCTAAACCATGATGGAGAACCTGAGCCGATCGCCGTGCAAATTGCCGGTGGCGACCCAGAATCGATGGCTGCAGCTGCAATCTTTAATGTCGGTAATGGTGCTCAGATCATCGATATCAACATGGGCTGCCCAGCGAAGAAAGTCTGTAACAAGGCCGCTGGCTCTGCACTGATGAAAGACGAAGTCTTAGTCAGTGAGATATTACACGCAGTCGTTGAAGCAGTAGATGTACCGGTAAGTTTAAAAATGCGCACGGGCTGGGCCCCTGAGCATAAGAATGCACCCAAAATTGCAGAAATCGCAGAGCAGGCCGGTATTGTCTCTCTTGCGGTCCACGGCCGAACCCGTGACTGTGCCTACAGTGGTGAAGTTGAATACCATACCATTCGTGATATCAAGCAGCAGGCGGGCATTCCGATCTTTGCTAACGGCGATATCACCAGCGCGATAAAAGCCGCTGAAGTAATGGATTTTACTGGCGCCGACGGTGTACTAATCGGTCGCGCTGCCCAAGGTCAGCCGTGGATCTTTAAGCAAGTTGCTCATTATTTAGCAACGGGTGAGCTGATTGAAGCCCCTGACTGGGCTGAGATAGAAGGCATTTTATTAGAGCATATTGCCGAGCTCTACACCTTTTACGGTGATTATTTAGGCGTGCGCATCGCACGCAAACACGTGAGCTGGTATTTACAGACTCATAGCGAAGGCTTGGCCTTTCGCAAAAATTTTAATCGCTTGGAAAGTTCAGCTGAACAAGTCCAAGCGATTCGATTATTTTTCAAGGATAAAATACTTAATAAAGGAATTGCGAATGAACACAGAAGCATTATTAAGGAAGGTTGATACAGTGACCGAAGCGGCTAATACCCCAATACCAGCACAAGATTCATCATTTGACGCCAATACTCAAACACTACGCGATAGTGTTGAGCGTGCGTTGCAAAACTACTTTGACAACCTAGACGGTCAGCCAGTATCCGATGTTTATAACAT
>Ga0105348_1000478_pt1 | contig 29778 bp, 22 predicted proteins | sample EN8Hudsemesocosm_2_FD_83504 | JGI IMG/M metagenome (GOLD analysis project Ga0105348, IMG submission 83504) | Methane-oxidizing microbial communities from mesocosms in the Hudson Canyon - EN8C Hudson Canyon | ecosystem: Environmental > Aquatic > Marine > Cold seeps | place: Hudson Canyon... | reverse complement strand
TGATCTTGAATCTTTGTTTGCCCCAGTTCTTTATTCAGAGCGATACTATTACACTCGTTTTTCGACCTTGAATAACCTAGATTATTGGCCGGCTCGTTCAATTCGTTAATCAGTAGTCGCGCGTGAGAAACAACCCAAACTTGGGTCGATTTAGAGGCCAATTTAATCAACCGACCTAAAGCCGGTAACAAGTCTGGATGCAAACTCGTTTCCGGCTCATTAAGCACCATTAATTTAGGCGGCCGTGGAGTTAACAATGCAGCGACCCATAATAGGTAGCGCAACGTACCGTCTGATAATTCAGCCGCCGTTAACGGTCGCAATAAACCGTGTTGATAAAAACGTAAAACAAAGCGCCCATCTTCCTGAACATTAATATTGATGCGCGCTCCTGGAAACGCATCTTCAATGGATTCAGCTAATGCTACTTCATCTCCGATTTCAATAATCGTTTGCAACGCTGCAGCAAGATCATGCCCATCTTGACTCAGTACCGGTGTGCGAGTTCCTAATTGAGGCTGGCGTGCAGGGGCTTGTGCATCGGTTCTAAAATGATCGTAAAAGCGCCAACTGCGAATCCATTCACGGATATGAAATATTTCAGGCGCTAAATTGAAGTCGCCTACTTCACTTAACATGCTATCAAAACTATTGAGATGCTGCGCAATGACTTGCCAACTTCGCCCTTCCCTCACTTTTACCACAGGCCCTTTACGATCAACTAATACACTCGCAGGTCGATAACTCGGACCTGCCCAAATGCATTCACGTTTAATTTCTGGATCGAGGGAAAAAGCTGAAGAAGAAGGAACGGGTAAACCGAGGTCAATACTATAACCAAACTCTTCGCTACTAAACCCGAGACGAAGACGTACAACATTCTTCTTCGGATCTCCTTGAACTTCAACCTCACCACTGATCATTCTCGAAGTAATTTTCTCTGGACCTGCCCAAAACGCTGAATCTAGGCCACCTTCGTGAGCAAGCGCATTCACAACCCCACCTTGAGCTGTTTCAGCTAATAATCTTAGCGCCCGATATAAATTAGACTTGCCACTGCCGTTTAAACCCGTGATTAAATTAAGCGGCCCCATAGGCATGACCAGCTCAATAATTGAACGATAATTGGCTACAGCAATGGTTGAAATCATCAGGTCTGTCCTGTCTAACAGTGCATACAGTAAAGTTATTCACAGTTTACTCTCTAATTTTGGAAAAACACCTGAGATTTGTATATAATCCGCGCGCTCTAAATTGAGCAGGCTGATATTTGAAGCCGCTATTAACAATGCTCTGGTTTTACGTTCCAGGCCGCAATAAAAGGAAAGACCCATGTCTGAGCAAACTGCTCCTGTCGTCGTATGCGCGATGTATAAGTTCGTTACCCTAGAAAATTTTGAAGCTCTGCGCCAACCGTTATTAGATACGATGGAAGCCAATGAAGTCCGCGGAACGTTACTGATTGCCCAAGAAGGCATCAACGGTACCGTTGCTGGCTCACGCGCGGGTATCGACGCATTATTAGCTTGGCTAGGCACCGACGAGCGCTTAGCGAATATAGTGTCTAAAGAATCTTACGACGACACCATGCCCTTCTACCGCACCAAGGTTAAGTTGAAGAAAGAAATCGTGACTATGGGTATTGAAGGCATCGACCCTAAGCAGGTAGTAGGCACTTACGTTAAGCCCCAAGATTGGAATGCACTTATCTCTGATCCAGACGTTGTATTAGTCGATACACGTAATGAATACGAAGTAAAAATCGGTACTTTCCAGGGCGCCATCAACCCAAATACTGAGACCTTTCGCGAGTTTCCTCAGTACGTAAAAGACAATATGGACCCGGCTAAGCAAAAGAAAGTCGCGATGTACTGTACCGGTGGTATCCGTTGTGAGAAATCGACTGCCTATATGAAAGAGCAAGGCTTCGATGAGGTGTATCACCTTGAAGGCGGCATTCTTAAATATCTAGAAGAAGTGCCAAAAGAAGAGACCATGTGGGAAGGCGAGTGCTTCGTTTTTGATAACCGCGTAGCGGTAAACCACGATTTAGAAAAAGGTCAGTATGACCAATGCCACGCATGTCGCTATCCGATTACGGAAGAAGAAAAAATCAGTGCAGATTATTTGCAAGGTGTGAGCTGCCCGCATTGTATTGATAGCTACAGCGATGAACAGCGCGAGCGTTTCAAACAGCGTGAATTACAAATGCAGCTGGCCAAGCGTCGTGGTGAAGATCACTTAGGCGGTGATGTTAAAGAAGCCGTTGAGAAAAATCGCCAAGATAAGATTCGTTACCGCGAAGAACAACGCTCTAAAAACTAGTTAGCAGCGACTGCTTCTACGACGAAAAGCCTATTAATTCATTCAAATTAATAGGCTTTTTTTGCTTAAAAATCACCAGAATCAAACCAATCCCCCCATGTAATCAACCAAAACTGAGCTATCCTTTAGTTATCAATAGTAGCTATAAATAATTGCAGGAAAGGAAGCCACTCATGAAAGGCGTCGTATTTGATATCCTACGCGATATGGTTGAAACTCAATATGGCCTTGAAGGCTGGCAGAGTGTGCTCGACAGCGCGGGCTCTGATGGAATCTATGTCTCAACCAAGACCTATGCTGATGCCGAGCTAATGGCCCTTGTCGTCGCCGCCAGTGAAATCACTAACATCCCAGTGAATACCCTTGTTTTTGCTTTCGGCGAGTATATGGTGCCCCATTTTCATAAACGCTTTCCTAACTTCTTCAGCGATGTTCCCAATTTCATTAAGTTTCTAGTCTCAGTTGATCAAATCATTCACGTTGAAGTTCGTAAATTATTTCCTGATGCCGGCCTACCTACCTTCGATTATTGCGACGAGAATGAAGATTCATTAACCATGATTTACAAATCTCCTCGTAAGCTTTGCCAATTAGCAGAAGGGCTGATTTCTGGAAGTGCAAAACAGTTTAACCAAAACTACAAAATAACCCATGATCCATGCATGCACTCTGGCAGCGATCATTGTGCGCTAAAAATTGAACTTCTTGATAATGAGCAGGATAACTAACATGGCTGCAGATTATAAAGCGGCCTATGAACGTGAACGCATTATGCGCCAAGAAGCTGAGCAGCTACTCGAAGACAAATCGAGAGAGCTGTATGCTTCTATGCAAACTCTAGAAAAAACCTTAGATAATTTGAAGGCCAGCCAAAATCAACTTGTCCAGACTGAGAAAATGGCTTCTCTTGGTGTATTGGCTGCTGGCGTTGCTCATGAAATAAATAATCCCATTGGCTACATCACCAGTAACTTCAACTCACTAAAAGTTGCATTCCAGGATGTCCAAAAATTTGTCCAAGAAATGCAACATAATCTTGAAACCGAAAAACCTTATGAAATCGTCAACGAGAAATGGAATGCATTACTAAAAAAATATGACTTAATATTTTTACTCGAAGATTTCATCGATTTAAGTAATGAAACCTCAGAAGGCCTGACCCGGGTTAAACAAATTGTTGCTGATTTAAGAGCGTTTACTCGTGAAGACAAGGCAGAAAAAATTGCGGTTGACATTAATGACACACTGCGTGGATCTATTAATATTTTAGAGAATCAAACTAAATACCACGCAAACATAGTAACTAAACTAGGTGAACTTCCTTTGATCATGGGGTATGCGGGGAAATTAAGTCAAGTGTTCACAAACTTAATTTCAAATGCTAATCAAGCCGTTGATGATAATGGTACCATTCATATTTTTACCGAAAAAACTGATGATAATTTACGTATATCAGTTCAAGACAACGGTCACGGTATCAGTGAAGAAAATATGAACAATCTATTTACACCATTCTTCACTACTAAGCCTGTCGGTGAAGGGACTGGCTTAGGCCTATCAATATCTCATGGAATTATTGAAGAACATGGCGGCACAATTTTAGTATCCAGCGAACTTGAAGTTGGGACTATTTTTACTGTTCAAATTCCCCTCACTCAAATAGCAGCGGACCAATAAGTAATGGATGATTTATTCGAAATCAATAATGAAGAATTTAAACCTACTTTGTTATTAGTCGACGATGAGGAAAATATATTAAAAGCCATTCGTCGTGCATTGCGCTCCATTAACGTCAATATTTTAATGGCAACTTCGGGGAAGCAAGGATTGGAATTTCTAAACCAGCAACCTGTGAATCTGATTATCTCTGATATGCGCATGCCTGAGATGACGGGAGCAGAATTCCTCAGTCAAGCAGCACAAAAATACCCAGAGATTCCTCGTATATTAATGACGGGCTATTCTGATATGGAGTCTACTGTTCAAGCAATTAACGACGGCCGAATTTCAAACTACCTTCCAAAACCTTGGAATGATGACGCACTAAAATCCATTGTGGCTGATGGCTTACAAAGCGCACAGTTAAAGCAGCATAATGCCTATTTAACTCAGCAGTTAATTGAAAATCAAGCTGCGTTAAAAGTACTAAATACTAACTTAGAAAAGATGGTCGACGATAGAACTAAAGAAGTTATTAATAAATCTGAAAAGCTTGAGATTGCAAACAAGCAACTCAGTAATACACACAACAGTATGGTATCACTTGTTTCAAATATTCTTGCACTGCGTGATGAGCACGGAAGTAAAGTCTCTGAACTGAAAGCCAATATTGCAAAAGATATTGCTGAAAAGCTGCAATTAGAGGAACAAGAAATTCAATCAATCTATAATGCAACCTTATTATCAAATATTGGAAAGATGACCTTTACCGATAAGACCTTAGATAAACCTTACAATAGCTTGAATAAAATCGAATTAGAAACATTTAAGAAATTCCCAATTTTAGGTGAAGCTGTATTAATTGGTATACCGGGCTTATCTGACGAATCCAGAATCATTCGCTGCCAATTCGAGCGATATAATGGCCTAGGTTTTCCTGACGGCCTGGAAGATACCGAAATACCAGTAGGTGCTAAAATACTCGCAGTTGCTCGTGATTATGTTGAACTCATTCAAGGACAATATACAGGAACTCCTTTTGAAACAGTAAAAGCTCGCGCTGAAATCAAGAAATTTTCTGGAGAACGATACAATCCTTTAATAGTAGAAATTTTTTTCGATATCATTGAAAAGTATTCAATGAATGATATTGCTGAAAATGAAAAAAGAATGCCCGCCCGTAACTTGCAAGAAGGTATGGTATTGTCACGAAATATCTACAGTACTTCTGGAGTAATTCTACTCAAGAAAAATCACCTTATAGATTCTTCAGTATTAGTTAAGATAATCAATTTTGAAAATCTTGCTGGCGAATCTCTCGACATTTATATTTATAATTAGTCTCTATATAGATATCAATCAATTAGACTACTTTTTGTAAAGTAACGGCTCCAGCATCTTCTAGAACCTTACGTAAACCATTAATGATGTTTATTCTAGGCATGAATTGATAGTCATTATTAATTTTAAAGTTACTACCCACTGCACAATAAACATCGCCTATACGTTTATTCTCATAGCGGACTTTTAACTTATAACCTAGCAAAGACGAGATCATATCAATTAAATTATTGAGTGAATTGGCCTGACCAGCACAGATATTATACGTAGAAAAACCCACTTTATGACCATTACTGACGGTAACAAAAGCCCTAGCAGCATCACTGACGTGAATAAAATCCCTAACCTGCTCACCATTCCCATGTACAACAATATCCTCTCCTGATAAAGCGCAGCGACAGAACTGGCTAATAACATCTGAGGCCCAGTTCTTTCTCCACATCCCATAGACATTAAACAATCTCATAGAAGTTGAGTTCAGCCCTTGAGTTAACCCTAATACTCGCGCATGGTGCTCTAAAGACAATTTGTGAACCCCCATTGAACTAATAGGGAGCATCTGAGCATGCTCAAACAAAGGATTTTCTATATTTGGCCCATAAACCGAATCTGTTGACGAAAATATAACCGGAACTTTATTTTCTATTGCGGCATGAAAAACATGGAGCCCATCTAAAATCGCTGCTGATTCTATATTATAATCAAGAACAGTATTCACGGGTGTCGCTAGGTGGATACAGACATCGATATCTTTGAACGTTTTAAGTAACTGCTTCTTATTTGAAAGCGAAAAACAGTATTTTTCAAGCAATTGATTGTATTTAACAGGAACATTGAGCTGTTCGAATTGAATATCAACGGCTCTAATTTCATTACCCTCTAACAATAATAAATTAATAACCTGCTGAGCAAGATAGCCATCTCCGCCAGTAATCAAGTACTTTGCCATATTCACACTCCTTTCTATAGATAAAGAATATCTGAGTATTTGCAAATAGCCGGCCAACTCCTTTAAAAAATTCACCTGCCTGATAATACGATGATTTAAGCAATATAATGATCAGATTAGCGCCCGACATATACTGAATTCGCTTTAATTTAAGTGCAATTCGCAATTATGCAATCGTCATAAATTGCATTTTGCAATTACGCAGCGCGTTAAAAACACTTTTTATATTAGAAACCTAACTATTTGGGGGCAGCCATAAAAGCGGCATGAGCTTTGCTCATCACTATTAACACTTAGTCACGGGCTGCGATTATGAAAATTAGTATCTATATTGATAGTAAAGGCATGGGGGGGATTGAAGCTCACATATTACAACTCATACTCGGTCTTTTAGAAAGCACACAATATGATATCGATCTAGTTTTTTGGAAAGACTACAGTGCTCAGTCATATTCTAGACACCCCCTATTAAAAAAATTATATACCGTAAAAGGTATCGCAAGAGAACGAGTCCATATCATTAATATCAACGGCAGTATTTTTTCCTTATTCAAATACTTTTCAGCCTCAGCAGCACTGGTTCATACGCACGGATATAAGGCCGGCATTACTGCTAGGCTAATGGGAATGCTAACAAATACTCCTGTCGTCTCAACCTATCATAATGGTGATCCAGGTACAGGAAGGTTAAAATTTTACAATTATCTTGATCGAGTTACTTCTTGTCTCAGCATAAATATTGCAGTCAACAATAGTATTTCCCAGCCATTACAACGCTGTAGTGTTATTTCCAACTTTGTAAATACGATAGAAGAAAGTTGCTTACAAGAAGAGTTAGAAAGTAGAAAATCTATTGCTTTTGTCGGGCGCCTAAGCCATGAAAAAGGACCTGATCTATTTTCAACAATCACGATAGATACCAATCATCCGGTCGCGGTCTATGGCGATGGCCCAATGATGGATGAACTGAAGAACCACTATTCTCATATCGAATATAAAGGCATGTGTGACATGGAGCAGCATTGGAAGAATATTCGTGTCGTCGTTATGCCCTCTCGCTACGAGGGGCTTCCCTTAGCAGCTCTAGAAGCAATGGCACGAGGCATTCCCGTCATCGCTAGCACAGCAGGTGCCCTGCCGGAATTGATTGCCGACTGTAGAATTGGTAAATCGATAGAGTTAAAACAGATGGCAAGCTTTAAAGTGGAAATTGAAAAGGTCATGTCACAAAAAAACAGCGATTATATCACTCAAGGAAAAAAATTGATTTCCTACATCAATGAATCTTTCAGTCGGAAAAAAAACATTCCCAGAATTATCAAGCAATATAAAATAGCCGTTGCACTTAACAACAGCAACTAATTTTTTCCTTCTGCCCAACGTTCGCGCTTTCTATAAATGGTTGAAGCGCTGACTTCAAGCAGCGCGGCCGCTTTAGGAATATTGTCATCACAGTACGCGATAGCCGATTCAATGGTTTGCTTTTCGACTTGCCACAAAGGAATAATATCGTCATTTTGTTGAAAGCTAACATGAGGAATATTGGCTCTGTTAAGCGGCATGGTCAACGATACTTCATTTAAAGGGGGAGGTAACATATCGTGATTGACCTGCTCACCATTATTTAATACCACGACATTTCGAATGACATTTTGCAACTGGCGTACATTCCCTGGCCAGTCATAAGATAGCATCACCATTTCTGCTTCTGCAGAGAAGCCTTCAAAAGTTTTGTTTTCTTCTTCGGTATATTCTTTTAACAAGGCATTCATAATTAAACCAATATCTTGCGCCCTATCCCGAAGTGGCGGTAAATGTATCGGAATAACATGTAGACGATAATAGAGATCTTCTCTAAAGTTACCTTTCTTTACTTCATCTAATGGATCTTTATTGGTCGCACACAAGAAACGTACATCAACGGTTTCTACCGTATTACTGCCGACTTTCTGAAAAGTTCCTGTTTGTATAAATCGCAATAACTTCGTCTGTAAATCAATGTCCATTTCACATAATTCATCTAGAAATAAAGTGCCACCATCAGCCCTAGAGGCGGCGCCTTCTCGCGCTGAAACTGCACCGGTAAAGGCACCTTTGGTATGGCCAAATATTTCGCTTTCCATAAGATCGTGAGGGATTGCACCACAATTCAAGGCAATGAAAGATTCTTGGGCACGAAGGCTACGTTTATGAATAGAGGTCGCACAGACCTCTTTACCCGTGCCGCTTTCACCGGTGATAAATACAGTTGCATTACTCGGAGCCGCACTTTCTACAATTCGATAGACACCCTGCATAGGCAATGAACTGCCAATAAAGTCTTCAAAACCATTACGGCCATATTCATCTTTCAGTGTATCTAAAGTTTCACTCAACTGTTGGTGTTCGAGGGCATTGCTTAAGGTTAATTTTAAACGTTTAGCGGAAAAGGGCTTTTCTATAAAGTCATAGGCCCCTAAGTTCATTGACTCTACGGCTAGATCAACCGACCCGTGCCCCGTAATGACTAAAGAAACGATCGGAAGCTGCTGGTCATGAATGGTTTTTAAAATTTCCATCCCACTCATATCAGGCAGGTTCACATCTAATACGATGGCCGCTGGTAAGCTTTGTTGTAATTTCTCTAACGCTTCTTTGCCCGTAGACACTAGCTCAACATCATAAGAATCACCTTGTAGGTATTCTTTATACATTTCAGCCATAGAAGGGCTATCTTCAACCACTAGTATCCGTACTTTTTTCACTCATAGCTCCAAACAATTCTTATTCAGACACCTTCTCTTGAGGAAGAATGACCATTAAGGTCATATCATCACCCGCGGGAACCCCTGCTTTATTATCATAATAGTCCATAGCACGAGATAAGCAGGGATTTGGTTGAGAAATTGATGCAGAAAGTAACACTAAAAACTCCTGCTGCTCATTTTCTGACAGGTTTTCAATTAAACCATCGGTAAAACACAATATTGGGGCACCTAAAGGGCTCTGATAGGGCTCATAAATGGGTTTATCACTGAAACCTAATAAGGGTCCAGATGCAGTGCTATTAACCCACACATCCTCAATGAGTACTTTAGGGGCTGGATGTCCCGCGGCAGCAATATGGATACCGCCATCCTCAGCGCAAAATACCGATACAGCTGTTAATAATGAGCTTGCTAACAATTCATCACTACGTAGGCCTTCAGACAAAGCATATAATAGTTTTTGAGGGTCTGAGCAGTCACTCAGTCCATGGCACATACCTTGTAAAAAACCTTGATAAGCATGTACAAAGAATTTAGCTTGCTGATCATGACCCATAACATCCGCTAATAATATCAAGCAACCTGAAATCTGATTTTTTTGGAATACAAAGTCACCACCACCCGATTCGGCTGCACGTGATGCTAAAAGAATGCGAAAGCCATTAGGTTGAAATTTAATATGCGGTGTCAGTTGCTTAACAATTGCTGGAGATAGCTGCTGCCCAATACTCTCCTGCAATGAAGCATAACGAATCAGCACTCTTTCGACAGAATGAAGTAAATCCTGTTTTTTTACAGGTTTATGTAATACATCATCAATGGCTAATCGATGCAATTTCTCACTATTTTCACCGGTCAAAAATATAAATGGAATATTGCCTAATCCATTTTGTAGCTCTTTGCGCAGCTGCAAACCATCCAGATCTGGCATATTCAAATCTGAAATAACAAGATCGACACGCTTGCCAACAAGACCGTCAATTGCGGATTGTCCACTCTCAAAAGTGAGAACACGGTATTGATTTTCAAGGTAAGCTTCTAACAATACTAAAATTGATACATCATCATCAATAACTGCGACCGTTCGTAGTTGGCTCGTATTCATTTCAAATTGATAACAATTAAATTCGGTATGGCCGTGCTGATCAGCAGCAGCCAAATAACTAAAATCATCGACCAAAGCTTTACTCAACCCTATCCCCATTCCAGATACTTGAACCTCAGAGAAATCATTATTGGCGGCTTTCTTTATATCTTCAAAATTTTCAAAACAACCGCCATTATCAAATATTTTTAATGTGGATCTCGCTGCTTCAACTGATAACTCAATTCGACAATGAGAAGCTTTTGGAGAAGAGTGCTTTAATAAATTAGTAATTATTTCACTTGTTATCAGCACAAAACCAGACAGTCTCTTATCGTTATAACGCCCAACCCAATCCTCAACCTGCAGCCTAATACTGCTAAGATTTTCGTACTCTAAGACAAATTCTGCGTTATGCATTTTGTGCCTCCAGTAGGAGAGTTAACTGCTGTAAACTGTCTTCACCTAATTTAGCCAGCATAGAATACCCATCCAATTGAGAAAGCATTTGTGTATGATCTAATTCATAAACATTCTTTTCAATTTTCTCGGCCAATTCTGATAAGGATAAAGCGCCATAGCTAGCGGCACTGCTTTTTAAACTATGAGCTTCTTTGCCTAATTCAACCCAATCTTCTTGTTCTATGTACTTTATCATCATCTGAATACGTTTATTTGTTTCAGAAACGAATACCGACATCATACGATTGACAGCCGCTAGTGATGTATCTTCTATTAGCTGGCAGATCACTTTTTCACTTATATAATCCACATCATAATTAGTTGTTTCATTAGTTTGATAACTGTCACCCTCCATTTTTATGATTGGAGTATTAATAACATTATCTTCTTGCTTCTTCTCTCTTTCTAACAAGCTCAGGTCGATATAATCAAGACCCAGATCTGCTATTGGCATTTGTTCCGCTTCTAACGATTTTTTCTTACGCTCATAGTACTCAGAAAGACGTTCAAACAATTCGGTTTTATTGATTGGTTTTGAAATAAATCCATTCATCCCAACTGCTTTACACTGTTGCTTAACATCCCCTAAAACATTAGCCGTCATAGCAAGAATTGGTACATGCCCTATGCTGCTAGGTAGATTTCTAATATGTTCAGTAGCTTCTAGCCCTCCCATTTCTGGCATTTGCAAATCCATCAAAATGACATCATAAGGTAAGCTTTGCACAGCTTTTATAGCCTCTATTCCATTGGCAACAGCATTGACTTTATAGCCCGCATTTTCTAAAACATTCATTGCAACTAGCTGATTAGCTTGACTGTCTTCTGCTAAAAGTATTCTAAAAGGAATACTATCATCAATTTTATAATTCTCTAATTGCTTCAGTTCATCAACTTCATTATTTGTTTCTCGACCAATACAGGTTTCAATTAAGTCAGCCAAAGACGTGCGCCTAATACTTGTTGATATGCAATCAGAAAATCCAAGCGCTTTAAAATGATCAGATATCTTCGGGCTACTTTTATCGAGTAATAATAAGCAAGGAACATTAGGAAAGTAAAAACTGAATTCATCGATAAAACGATCTGCTTCATAAGGTAACTCTCTATAATCAGCAATCATTATATCAACATTCGAATCATCAAATAATTCAAAAACAGATTCTACGTTCAAAACCTGAGATACCTTCGCTCCCATAGATTTCATTTGGTCTTTTAAGACAAGCGAATCGACACGAGTTCCAATCAGCATTGAGATGTGTACATCCTGCAACCTCATGGGAAAAAACGTTGCTGGCTGGTTACGCCCTTGCTCTAAATTCAGAAGAACCGAAAAGCGACTGCCTTTACCCTCCTCACTTTCAACTTCAATACTTCCGCCCATCATATCAACTAATTTTTTACTGATCGAGAGCCCTAACCCAGTGCCACCATAACGGCGGTTATCTGCGCCATCAGCCTGAACAAAGTCATCAAATAACGCTTCTTGATCACTTTCTTTAATACCAATACCCGTGTCTTCAACCGATATGCAAATTTCATATCGTTGCTTATTTAAATTAAGGGAGTCTAAACGAACGATGACACAACCTTCATCTGTAAATTTTACTGCATTGCTAATCAAATTTAACAAAATTTGCCTAATCCTTCCTTGATCTCCATGTAAAAAATCACTTATATTAGGATCGATATACGAGGCTAAACTGATGTTCTTTCCTTGTGCGCGAACTTGCATAAGTTCTGTCAAGCCATAAAGCATTTGACTGACATTAAAATCAGCATATTCAAGGGATAATTTCCCGGCTTCAATTTTCGAGAAATCCAAAATATCATTGATTAATGATAATAACCCTTTCCCTGAATCTAGAGCAGTATTGATATAGTTTCGTTGCTGTGAATCTAGCTTTGTTTCTTCTACCAATCCTAACAGGCCCAACACAGCATTCATGGGCGTGCGTATTTCATGACTCATAGCGGCCAAAAACTGCGATTTAAATTGATTTGATTTCTCGGCATTATCTCTTGAGACTTTATTATCTTCTTCAGATTTTTTTCGCTCGGTGATATCTTGAATAGCAGCTGCAAATGCCGTTCTCCCCATAGAATGAATTGGAATAACAGTTAATTCGATGGGAAAAAGCTCACCGCATTTTCGCATCGCCAAAACTTCAATACGCTGATTTAGAATATTACTTTTTCCAGTTTCTAAATAATGTTTCATTCCATTACGATGATGTATACGCTGATCTTCAGGGATAATGAGATCAGCCATGTCACGTCCTATAACATCGCTTCTTAAATAGCCAAACGTACGGCATGCTGATTTATTAAAATCACTCACCATGCCATCTTCGTCAATTACTATAATGGCGTTAAGACTGTGCTCTATTACACCTGATTGTATTGCTTGCTCTGCTCTAAGTTCATTTTCAATTTTTTTACGACGACTTACGTCTCGAATTACGGCTATTAAAGTCGGTATTTCACCTCCACTTTGGCTGAGGCTAATATCAACAGGAAACAAACTGTTATCACTCCGTTTAGCCATACTACTGAAACATGAGTCACTAGCTTCTATTATCTTCTCATTTTTTATTTTCTGCATGAATTCAAAAATATTGTTCTGTAAGTCAAAACTTTTTAAGTAACAGTCTAATGATTGATTATCTTCGTTAATTAACAGCATTTTTTTCGCTGCTTTATTAACGCTCATTATTTCACCCTCTACAGAAAAAGTAATGACTGCTTCATGTATGTTCTTCATGATCATTTCAAGATGCTGCTGGCCTTCATCTAAATAGGCATGAGTAACGTCAGTCTCTGATATGCGAGTTTGGCGCTTAAAGAAGTCAGTAATTGTCTGTAAAAATGGTTTAATCATGATCAACTGTATCCCTCTTCGCAGCTCGCTAATGAATATGTAGAGGTGCGCATTTATAACTAATATCATTACAGTTTAGGTCGATAAATTGAATAATGTCGACTGACGAAGCTTTCTTCTCAGACCGCTCATCATCGTTGGTAGCCAACGCTGTAAACGGTAAGTCTCTCTTATCAGCTCTTCAGCAAGAGTCGGACAATATAGATCATTAAATACACAGCCAGATAGCTGAGTTCCATGTCCTGCTAAGCGCTCCATTGCACTTTGTAATTGCCCTTGCTTAGTCACGCCTGCTAATACTGTTAGTACAGTCCCTTCACACTGCGAGCAGATTCGCTCTGCTGGTAAATTATGCCGATTGATGGCATTTAGCGGCGAGGTATCCACAATGACTACTTCATATTCTTTCAACCAAGCTTCCATGCAGCGTGCTAGATAGCCTTTCTCACGTAAAATTAGATTGCCCGTAGGGGTTGAAGGAGCGGGTAATACTGCCAAAGGGTTTACCGATTTAGGCAAGTAATTTGCTATAGAATGACTGTCATCTACCAATGAGATTTGATCGGCTAATAAGTTATCTAAATGCTTCCACGAGCCGGGCTCTAAGCCTAATTCAGGGCCAATAGATGGATGACAAAAGTTCATATCAACGAGCAATGTTTTGCGCCCCCCTGCTTGGGCACGCTTGGCTAATGCACATGCTAACGTCGTTGTACCTTCACCACTATTACACGCTGTAATCGCTAAGCTCCGTACACCACAATCAATGGTCTGTGAATAAATGCTTTCTAACTCAGCATAATGTATGGGTAATTCCTTCATGATATTGCTCCCAAATTAACGATTATCAACTTGTTTCTTTAAAGCGCTGCTGCGGCCAGGGCATACAGAGTGATGATACTGAGCGTATCTTTCACACTGTCCATAAATATGCGCCAATTACTGCGGGCCATATTCGGTACATACACAGTATCGCCTTCTCTTAATACCGGCAGTTCAGCAAAATCTGGATTTTTTACGAAAGCGACTAAGTCAAAACTGGTCGACTGCTCTTTACAGCATGAAGCATTCACCACTACGATTTTCTCTACATAGGCGTCATCATTGGGGCCACCCGCTTGTGCTAATAAATCGAGTAGTGTCATGTTGTCATTAAAACGATAGCGACCTGGCTTAGCGACCGAGCCTAAGACTCTAATGGTGGTTTCTTTTTCTTCGTCTAACCAATTACGATTTTTTTCAGGAATATAAATCGTATCGCCTGGTACGACCTTAGGTAATAAACTTTCATCACCGGTTTCGAAATATATTGCAAGGTTCAATTTGCTAATACGAGCGCCCGTTTCATTTCTATGCATTACGCGAATATTATGAATATCTGCACCGGCTGAAGGACCGTCCGCCGCCGATAAAATATCAAGAAACTGCATACTGGTGTCAAAGGCATAACGACCAGGAGAGTTCACTTGGCCTAAGATGTAAATTGAACGTTCAGCTGATTGACGTAACCATTTTGCTTTATTATCGGTAGGGTCTTGAGGCAGCTCAGGTACCATTACGGTATAACCCGCTTTTAAAACTGGCACGTCTTTTATATGTCCACCCTCTTCGTGGAAAAGTGCCAGATCAAAAATCTTAGTTTCCACCTTGCCATCTGAGTGACGCATAATCACCTGAGTCGCTGAGATATCCGCTCGACCTTCTGGCCCACCTGCATGAGCTAAAAGATCAAAAATATTCATTTCATCTGACCATTCATAACGCCCAGGGCTGCGTACTGCTCCCATGATGTAAATGGCTCTTGAAGATGGCACCTTTAGCCAAGAATTTTCATCTGTCGCTGTCTTTTCAGGTACAAAAATCGCATCACCGGCCAGTATTTCAGGCAAAGGGGCTTTTAAGCTGCCTTTCTCGGTATAGTCCTGAAGATCAAAAGGGATAACCACGCCATTAGCACGTAACAACCGAATTTGGCGAGTCTCTGCAAAACGAGTAGGGCCACCGGCATTGGCTAAGATATCTAGAAATGTAGCCCCGTCTTGGTTTTCAAAAGCACCAGGCTTTTGCACTTCACCCATCACATAAACCATGCGTGAGCCAACCTTTACTTCTTTGGCAGCAATCGGTACAAAAATTGTTGCACCTTTGGACAAAATCATTGCTTGAGTAGATTCACCATCATCAAGATACGCTTTTAAATTAAAAATACTGGGGATGTTATTATTGATCACACGTATTTGTTCTACACCGGCATAACGAGTAACCCCACCCGCGCGCATCAAAAGATCAATCACAGTGCTTTCGTTCTTAAAAGTAAAAAGGCCTGCATTGACAACTTCTCCAAAAACTTTAACTGCTGCCTTATCCTCACTCGCATCTCCACCCGCTAGCAAGGTTGCGGCATCAAACTCCGCTTGAACATTTCCAATCAAAGGCGATGAAGGTATAAATAGATTATCCATGGTTTGTAACTCAGGAATTAAAGAATCATCACCTGAATCTAAATACGCTTTATAATCAAAAACGATGATCTCACCATTACGCTTCAACTGCATTTTATCCAGCTGAGCACCAGACTTTAAGCCGCCCGCTAAACTCAACGCCATTTGTACATTGGCATTATCTGTTAAGTTAATCTGGCCTGGTTTTTCTACAAAGCCTAATACCGTAATTAATAAACGGTGTTGCTTAATCACGACATCTAACCGACTTACGTCGCGATAAACACGACTTAACGCTTGACGAATACTAATAATAGCTTGAGCTAATGTTAATCCAGATACTGGAATATCACCGATTTCAGGCAATTCGATAAACCCTGCTGCATCAACTGAAAACTCGTCATTTAATTCATCTTCTCCGGGTAAAAATATTTTTAATCGATCACCTATATTAATAACCTGAGCGTTATGTTGAGAGATATTCTGCATATCAGTTTTCGTATTTTTGTTAGTGCTTATAGACGAAATACCAGCAGTAGTTGGCTTAATCAATTTGGCTGAGTCATCTAAATACTTATTATTTATCATAGATTTAACACTATCATCATCACCTAAAGCTGTTCGTAATTCTTGTACTAGCAGCTCCATTTGAGGGTCAACGACTTCTGCACTAGCAATACTTGCACATAAAAAAGCAGTACTGAGTATTAACCCTGTCGTTATAGAAACGGATGATTTTAAGAGTTTAGTTAACATCATGACCTGAATCCTTATAACTTAAATTCTTCGCATTACTGTCAATTTTTTTATGCCAATGCTTGAGATTTTTAACCTTGCGGCTATCTTCATCTGAAAAACCAAAGAAACTGCTTTTCTGTTCAAACATCAAACCGTCGGCACCAGGAATATAAAAATGTCTAGCCTCAACAAATTCAACCATGACTCGGCGATTCTTCATTCTGCCTATTGTTTCTGAATTACTTTCAATCGGAAGCTGCTCACCGAAGGATCTTAAAGCCAAACGCTGACTGTCCACACCCGAAGTAACTAATACCGATTTTACTTTTTCGGCGCGTCTAAGTGCTAAATCTTGATTGTATTTATAGTCCCCATCGGAATCTGTATGGCCATTAATTTTTAGGTGTATCGACTTATCCTGATTTAAATAATTAGCCGCAATGACTAACTTCTCACGATAATGTGGGGTTAACTGATCGGAATCGATGTCAAAACTATAATCATCGTTTAATAAACCTAATAAAAACATTTTTCTATTTTGATATTTCTGCTGCGCATTTAATTGAACGGTCCTATTCTGATATTCTCCATCCCGATTACATTGTGTATGACGCTTAATGTAGATTAATCGACGTTCAAGTTCATCTAACTCACGCTGATAAATTACTAGGGAATTACGAGCATCTTCTAATAAATTTCCATCCAATTCACGACGAGCCCGTTTCGCCATCATTGATACTTCTCGTACTCGAGCAGGCAAGCATTCTTCTCCTCCTCGTAAGACTAAAGTATCGAGCTTTAAACTATGAATACTCCACTGCGTTTCTAGCTGGCCCTTGCCTTCATAACGATACGAATGACGATAAATTCTACCTTCAAAATCTTCATCGTATTCTTCGTCATAATCGCCATCGTAGTCTTGATGATAATCGTGGTGATGATTGCCATAAGAACCTTCGACATAGCCTTCATGATCATATCCGATTTCTGTATCGACCTGCTCAATATAATATTCATGGCTGGTATCAAGCTGCGCATCACCACCTTGACCATGATCAGGCCAACTGCTGCAACCAGAAATAGCAACCGCTAGAAGACTTACCGAAAACGTTGAGCTAAGTTGATATTGCATATTCCACCCCATTATTACTAAGGTCTGTTATTAACGATGTTCTAATTATTATCTAGTGCACCGTCGACTTATCCGCTAAGTAGTGATTCAAGTTTGTAAAGACATCAATTGTTTGAGTAATTCTTAATATTTCTAATAGCTCTTTTGGCTGCCCCTTTACTCCGACCAAGACCATATTATGTTTTTGGGCTACAAGGCGTTTGTAAAGAAATACAATGGCTCCAATACCCGACGAATCGATAAAGCGAACATCGGTAAGATCTATAACAACATCAGCTCCCTGAACCGCTAACGTATCAAATAATTCTCTCGCATCTCCTGAGGTATTTACGTCAAAATCACCCGAAACTGAAACTACTTGATCATCATTACATTGAAAATTTAGGACAGTCATAATCGTTACTCCAACTTCAAAAATAAGAAAAAACCTAATTCACAATTAGATATAGCAAGCCCTATGCCATAATATAATATCCTTATTTATCAATAAGATAGGATTGAAGATTATAAATTACATGATAAAATGAAGCGGATATGTAGGTATGCTGCAACGCCTTTTCAGATTGCTTTGCAATTTGCAAAGCAATCTCTAAAGGGTCTAAAGTTAATAAGCTAGCATTTACGACATTTCAAAATAATTTTCATCAAATTATTACTGATCGCAATGTCTTTACTATTCCCCCACTACTTTTATTGTTTGCTGCTGCACGGCAATACTCAACGCCAGTAAGATATACAAAGGCCAAGTAAAACCCTGTGTTAAAAAAGTACCTGATGCAATAAACCCTGCTAAGCCTGCTAACACAGACTGTGCACTGCAGAATAGTATCGGTGAGCATTGTCCTTGCTCATATAACGGTTTCAATCGATTTACAGTTTCATATAAAGACTTTACGGTTTTAAAAACCAATACCAAAAATACACATAGCCCTACATAACCCGTTTCTGCTAGTACGCCGAACCACGTACTGTGTACAGCGTGGTTCATACCATCCCAGTGCGGAGAATAGAAAAAATAGTTTGAGGTGAAATTATCCAACCCGACGCCGGAGAAGGGATGCGTATTAGCCATTTTAAAAGCGGCTTGCCAAGCATATAATCGTCCTTGCGCAGAAGCATCAACCCCTGACTCTTCAGCCCCTCCTGAGCTGCGATCTGAAATCCCGGCAAAGACAAGCAGGATTAATAGGCCAATACCACCTAAACAGATCACCAACAACTTTGATCGAATTTTATAAAATGCGAATACACTGCTTACTGCGACAATCGCTAACAAGCCTCCACGACTTTGTGTCGCGATAATGGCACAGGCGATGAGTATGTAACCCAGCACGCCTAAGCCGCGACTCAAAGCTCCTCTGTTCTTCGTCAGTGCGAGTCCAGTGGCAAAACTAATCGGTAGCGACAATACCAAAGCTAAATCATTAGGATCACCCAATATCGACCCAATATTCCGGCCGATTGTTACCCGAGTTCCCTCGACCAAACCAATTCCGTTTGCTTTGTTATGTAACGCGACTAAAGCAATGGCTATACCGCAGATAACAATCATATTGCACGCAATGGCGAATTCTTTTTCCGTGCGAATTAACCATGCAATCGCAAAAACCATAATGGCCATTTTCACATAACTGCCTGTATAGGCAGCAATCGCGACACCTCGATTACTCGCAAAGGCAATGCCTAGTGTCACGATGATGAAAAAGATTAAAAACCAGGTTAATTCAGGTGTTAAAAAAGGTTTTATGGAACGTGTAATCACCAAGTGCCAGCCCAGTGCCGCCAATGAGGCTAAAGCCATTAATAAAGGGATTTTAAACGGCATTAACATTGGGAATGCTTCGTGCAGCCTAAAAAAAGAAAATAAGATAAACCCCAGGCACACCATGAAAGGTAACTTTAAGACCAATACCAAGGCTATAGGTAATATGGCCAATACCGCAATAACTACCGGATGTGGAACGACAAACCAAACAGCACTTAAAACACACGACAAACCAATCGCAACAACGATTTTCACCTTGTTATTATTGGCCATATTTTCATGCTTGAGTGTATCTACTTGACTTAAAGCACTGATAAACTGCCCGACGATGGCCTTCATAAGGTCACCACATTGGCTTGACGCTGTTGCCATAGCATTAGTGGATTAGGCAACACCTTATAAAAAATCAAAGCTCCTAAATACATCACCGACAGACCTGCCCCCACGACCAAGCCTAAAATTAAATTCATCGTCGCTAACGGCTCCGACAACAAAGGTTGAAGACCCAGATAAAAAGCCCCTAAAGCAAAGCTACCCAATATCAATGTCAGTAACCAAGTTTTATGCTGATACGGTAAATGTAAAACATACTGGCTGTAAAAATAGAATAAAACTAAACGCAATAAGTAGACAAAAGACAATACCGCTGCAGCCGCCCAGACACCATAGTCTTCAATAAATAATACATAGCCAATGATTGCTAGCACTGCGCATAACCACTGCACCCACATCTGACTCATACTGCTATTAATAAAGCAGCCAAGGTTCAACAAATCACCGGCATGTTTGATCATATTGACGGCTAATAACGCCATAACAATGATCGCAGCATCATGATAAGCCACAGGCAAGATAAGCTGCATAACGGTGGGTAAAGTTAAGAGCATAATAAAACCTAGGATCAAACCTAAATTAGTCCCTAACATCGCATAATACGCGCATTGGTCTTTGCCATCTTGTTGCTTTAATAACATGAAGCGATAAGGAAACCACCACAAGCCAAAAGGCTGCATTAGCAGGGCTAAAATCATGGCAAACTTAACCGCAATCGCATAGATCGCCAGTTGTTCGATACCCACTTTATCGGCTAATAACCAACGATCTAATCCTGTCATAGCAAAGAGTCCTAATCGCCCCAATACTATGGGTCCGCCGTAGCGCATAATCTCAAACATCCTATGCCAGTAGTCACTTTTAAATCCCGTACTATAGAGAGAGCGATACCAACGGCTATACCAATCTTTGTCCATCTGCTGCCACTGGTAAGGTAATAAACAGAGTACCAAGAATAAACTGGAGGCCGCACCCGCAATTAAAATCGCGTTAATGCCATAATCTAGCTGTAATAGAACAATCACCATTATTGCTTGTAAAATGGCTTTAACGACATTGAGCAAGCAAAAGTATTTAGCCAATGACTGCATCCGCATCAACGTTAGGGGAATTGCAATGACACCTTCTAATAACGCAGGGAAGGCAATTAGATACAGCTGAGTCGTAGAGACTTGTGCCGGTAGTAAACTGATAATACGATTGGCAGAGAAGTAAAGAGAGACCATCACTAAAACGCAAACGAAGATCGCCAAGGTAAAACACTGAGAAATTAATGTTTGTGACTGGCCCCTGTTGTTTGCAGATAATCCAACATAGCGATTCAAAGCCTCAACCAATCCAAAGCCTATAATAAGTGTAGATATATCAGCAAAGATTAACAGTATCTCTAATGTGCCATATTCCGTAGGGCTCAACTGACGAGTCACGTAAGGAATCATCAATAATGAAATACCTTTCATCATGACAATACCTAAAGCGTAATAAGCCGCTTGATTGATGGCTGAGCTTTTCATAATAATCTCTACCTACTTAGTCGATTAATACTTACATGATCATTTATTAATACTGTCTGGCTTCAATTTATCCACTGCTAGAAAATCAGCTTCGACATTGTTGAAACATTTCCGACAGAGCTAAACCCTGCTGCTTCGAAGAGAACTGCGTTATCACCTTGTGATAACCGACCTCAATTTTTTCATGAAGAATCGTCTTTGGGTTAGGATGCTGCAGTAGCTCATACAATTCATTCACCCGTGGCCCTAAGGTTTTTTCCATTGCTTTCAAGTCCGTCTCCGTCAGCACAATATGATTCAAACTTATTAATAGCTTTAGCAAGGTTCGTGCTAAGTCTTCAGGATCCGAAGATTGGCTTATAAAAGCACAGCTAGCATCGGCAAATTCTCCAGTAGCCATGATGTCGGTAGTCAGCAAAGGGAGTTTCAATGCAAGTGCTTCTTTAATTACCAAAGGTCCAGTATCCATAATTCCGCCCTCAACTTTACAAAACGGTAGGACCATCGCTGAATAATGTGAACAATTTTTCTGTACCCAAACTCGACTAACTGCACCTAGAAAATTTACCGAAGATCTAATGCCTAAGTCACCAGCCATCTGTTCAGCTTCCTCCTTCATAGGGCCATCACCCGCTATATCGATCGAAGGCCTAAACGATTCAGGAAGTTTAGCCAATGCTTGAATAAGGTGGAGGATGCCTTTGGTTTCTGAGATTCGGCCTAAATACAGTAGCGACGTTTTTTTATTAACAGACATAATATCAGTATTGAACTGCTGATTAAAAAACGTCATATCAATGCCACACGGCACTTTAAAAACCTGAGCCGCTGGATTGATATAATTGAAGTCATTTTGCATGCGTTTGCATACTGCAACTGAGAAATCTGCATTTTGCAATTTTAACGACAAGTCACTTGGTGTCTTATAAACATCTGAACCATGGCTCGTAAAAGAAACGCCTAAACCTAATAACCTAGCCGCCACGATAGCGGTTGCGGTTGAGCATAAAGCGAAATGGGCGTGTATGTGTTCACAGCGTAACTTACGACTAATATAGGCTAGCTTAAAGGCCTGCAAGACAAGTGACCGAGGGCGAATTCCTTCCTGCTCATAAGCAAACTGAATGCCTTTCCATCCGCTGCTAAAAAATTTAAAAATAACGATAAATATCAACGAGATAAGAGAGGATACCGATACATCACGAAGATCAATCATCGCTGCCGATATCTCTTCATCACCCACCTGGCAAGCCTCAGTACTGCGCTCAAAACAAATACCCTGAACATCATGCCCAAGGCTTCTCAACGCCTTCATCTCAGTCGTTATAAAGGTTTCACTGGCGACGGGAAATGTGGGAATAACATAAGCAATTTTCTTCATATCAAAGCCCTCTATATTAATTTCAAAGCTAGTTTCAAACCTTTTAATGGATTGGCATTGTGTTTGCAAAACAAGCTATATAACCAACAAATAGCAAATGAGATGCCAACCCTTTAACAAAGAATTTAATTAATAAAGAGAGAGTCGATATGAATAATAATCAAAAAACAAACAATCTTGAAACCAATAAAATTAAGCCCTTAATAAGTATTATTATTCCTACTCACAACTGTTTGGAATATTTACCTAAAGCAATCAAAAGTATTTTTGAGCAGCGACTTAACTACATTGAAATATTAGTTATTGACGATAATTCTAATGATGGCACTTGGGAGTGGCTGCAAGCGCAAAAAGTAATGCACCCTCAAATTCGTCCATACCGTTTAAAAGGTGTCGGTTCAGCCAGAGCCAGAAACTTTGCTCTAAAGCGCGTGAAGTCAGAATACATTGCTTTCTTAGATGCTGATGACTATTGGCACCCGAATAAATTGTTAAAGCAATATCGCTTTCATCGTGATAATCCAAACATTGTTTTAAGCTTTACTAATTATCACCATACGACACCAGAAAATACTGACCTCGGTGATTGCTTTCAATATTGGCCACATTTTAAAAAGCTGGTGAAAGATGATAGTGAATTTCATTTTTTAGATCAGCCTACAGAAAGAATCTACAGCGAAAATGTAATAGGAACGTCTTGTGTGATGATAAAAACAAAGACCTACAAACTACTCGGAGGATTTGATAATAAATTGAAATCAGCGGAGGATTGGGACTTATGGCTACGATTCAGCAAAATTGGTAAGGTAGGATTTTGCAACGACCAGTTGATGGAGTATCTCGTTCGCCCTGGATCTAAAACCAGTAATCGATTACGCCGCCTCGATCAAATGCAGTTAATTATGAAGCGTCATCGTAATTATGTCCGCAACCGTAATATCTGGTCAGTATTCCAAGCAGACGGCCGATTAGAGGTTGGTTATGCAGAGCACTATGCAGAACAGAAACAGTTTCTACACGCGTCTTGGCATCAGTTTAAAGGCTTTGTACTTAACCCGAGCTTTCGCAATTTGAAAGCCAGTATCGCCTTTGTATGGCATAGTATTCAGCAGCAAAGAAGAGAAAAAGAAACTGTGTAAAGAGTGGATGATGCTACTAAAAACCACAACAGAAATTTATCCTAAGTCCTGTTGTGGTTTATATTCCAACTACGTATTAGTTAGTTACGCTTATAGAGTGATTCGATCGTACTCGACTCAAGAGTATTAGCATTGATCATATACCCTGCCAAAGCGCCTGATGCATTTTCCGGTAACTTAAGTGTTTCTGTAGACAACGCATGTACCGTAAAGCGGTAATGGTGTATGCCATGACCTTCTGGAGGGCAAGCACCACCAAAGCCTCGGCTACCATAATCATTTTGTACTTGCAGGCTTCCCGCTGGTGCTAGCGTACCTTTTGTATTACCAGCACCCGCTGGCAGCTCTGTTACAGTTGCTGGGATATTCAGAATTTGCCAATGCCACCAACCACTACCCGTCGGTGCATCTGGATCATACGCAGTAATAGCAAAGCTCTTGGTACCCTCAGGGGCTCCTGACCATTTAAGCTGTGGCGATGTATCACCACCAGAACAACCAAAGCCATTAAATTCCTGCGCCTTCGTCATAAATTCAGCGTCAGAAATGTCATCGCTTGTTAAAGTAAGAGAGCCGGCAAATACAGAAGTAGAGACAAGCAGTGATAAAAAAGAAAGAAGTTTAGTAGGTTGGCGCATAATAATCCTCGTGACAGACTGGCTAGATAAGTTGCCATATTAGCCCGTTACACCAACGCATTAAGCCCATAAGCCGTCATTCTTTCGCCCTATCCCGCCATAATTGTTTTTCTCAGTTCAGAAGGCGTTAAACCAAAGCGGCCCTTAAAGCGTTCGGTAAATCGAGATTGCGACTGATACCCACATTCATCAGCAATGGTACTTATCGAAAACAAGGTGGTTTGCAGCAAATGTAAACCCAGACCTAGTCTTGCTTGATCTTTAATTTCTTGCACGCTACTTCCCTCCACTTTTAATTTCCGTCTCAGAGTCGATTCGCTCATTGCTAACTGTTCGCAGATAGATTCAAGGGTCAGTGCGTGGAAGCCTTGCTCATTAAACATAGAATGCAGTCGTTGCCCTACCTGAGAACGCCCTAACATCGATAAAATTTCTTCATGCCCCATATGACATAATAATTCTAATATTTCTCTCTTACGCGAAGAAATAATCTGTGTAGGTGCCCAAAGAGAGGATTCAATAAATTGCTGTAAACATTTTATTAATGACTCTGTGGTATCACCACTACAACAGTGATTTTTATGCGACGCCTGAACGTGTAGGCCGGCATAATCTTGCGGCTCAAATTCAATTAATAGAGCAAAATACTCTTCTTCTATTGGAATATTACGCATATTAATCGCAGGACTATCAGATAAAAAGATAAAGCTCCCTGCTTGGCAGACTAATTCACCTTGCTTACCTAATACCTTTTTGCCGTTAAATACGACGATCAACATCGGTTTTGCAATGGGGACATTGAGTAGATTTTGTTCATGGATAGAAGTATAGATAGAAAAAGGCAGTTCTTTATTTTCGTTATGCGTCTTATCGTTATGAGGCTTGTCGATTACCGTTTCGTTTGTACATTTCAATTCTATTACGTTTTTGATCGCATCTTTAATCGACTGAAGCTGAGTATCCATTGTTCTTCTCAAGGAGTTCATTAGTTCAAATATAGATGTATATTACAGTAACAACCTGGAATCGTACCACCTTCACGTTCGCACGAACGATAACTTAACAACTCAGCATCCACTTTTCTATTAGAAAGAATTAATAGCCCATTGGATTATCACTTTGCCAATACCAACTATCTTTAACCATATCACTCAAGGTTAATGCTGCGGTCCAGTTCAGCTCTTTTTTTGCTCGAGAGACATCAGCATAACAAGCCGCTATATCTCCTGGTCGCCTAACCGAGAACTTATATAAAACCTTAGTATGATTTTCTTTTGAAAAAGTATTTACCATTTCTAATACACTAATACCTATACCAGTCCCTAGATTATAGGCCTGCACACCTTGAATCCCGGTTTTGGAGATTATTTTCTCAACTGCTTTGACATGACCCTTAGCCAGATCAACAACATGAATATAGTCACGGACACCGGTTCCATCTTTAGTATCGTAATCGTTACCAAAGATAGTAAGGTTCTGACGTCGCCCAGCGGCAGTTTGAGTAATATAAGGCATTAAGTTATTGGGTATATTTTGTGGATCTTCACCAATACGTCCAGATTTATGGGCTCCCATAGGATTAAAATATCGTAATAAAGCGACTGACCACGAGTCAGAGTTTGACTTATGATTAATATCATCTGCAATAGCCAAATCACGTAGCATATCTTCAATCATTAATTTAGAGCGCCCATAGGGATTAGTTGCGGATAAAGGCATATCTTCTGTTAAAGGTAATTTTTCAGGATTACCATAAACTGTCGCAGAAGAACTGAATATTAAGTTTTTACAGTTAGCCAAAGACATTGCTTGAATAAGAACAAGAGTACTATTGACATTATTATCGTAATAATCCATTGGTAAAGAACAGGACTCACCGACAGCTTTTAAACCTGCAAAATGAATAACTGCATCAATCTTATATTGACTAAAAACATCTGCCATCAGTGCTTTATCACGAATATCACCCTCGATAAACTGAACATTTTTTTGGGTTATTTCATTTACACGATTTAATGATTCTATACATGAATTACTAAAGTTATCGACAACTAAAACGTCAAAACCTGCCTGTAATAATTCAATACAAGTATGTGAACCAATATACCCTGCACCACCAGTAACTAAGATCATTTTATTTTTCATGGTTACTGCCCTCTTCCTAAAATCATAACTTTTATCGTGGCAAGAACTATCCCGCAGTCCATTTTTAACCAGTTCCAAATTGAGTTAATGGCTAATGAATAGGACAAGTCATAACCCAGCTTATTTTTTACATCCTCTAAACATTCATCATAGCCCTGATGAACTTGTGAAAGCCCTGTTATTCCAGGTTTTATACCGTATGTGCGGTCAGTAAAGTAAGGTATTTCACGCTCAAGGCGTCGACAAAAGCTTGGGCGTTCAGGTCGAGGTCCAATCACTGACATATCACCTCGTATAACATTAATGAATTGCGGTAACTCATCTAAGCGCGTTTTTCGCAAAATTTTTCCGACTAATGTAATGCGTGCATCATTTTTGGTTGCGAGTGTTGGTCCACTTTCAGATTCGGCATCAAAGCCCATTGTACGAAATTTATACATCATGAAAATATCGACTTTATTTGGTAAGCTCTGTCCTATGCGTAATTGCTTAAAAAAAATAGGCCCGCGGCTTTCTATTTTTATCACTAAAGCAATCAATGGAAACAAGGGTAAAGTGAAAAACAAACCTAAGCTCGCTAAAATAATATCAAATATTCTTTTACTGAAACGCACTTCATTTGGAATAAAGTCAGCAGGTATCGCACGATGCTTCAGTTGATCCAGACTAAGATCCATTGATGGTTTACGTACACTTACTGCATTATCTATATTCGTATGTGGAGTATGAGTTATCATATTCGTCACCTGTATTACTGCCATTTAAATATCTATTACTTTTGCCTACTACAGTACTATTCTTCTGTTTTTTTGATCTCAACTTTATGCCAACGCTTCTCAGTTTCGATTCCAAAAAAACGTAATTTAAAATACTGATTAACTGTATTTAGCAAGTAGCTTGCCGATCCTATCAACCCCATTAGATGTCCTTGGCATAGATAACTGACTAAACGAGCAATTTTGTTATTAAACAGTTTATCCAATGGTTTATTAAAGACTCCCCCTATACCAGCAGTGCCGTTAGTAGCACTCACGAGCTTATTCAACATAGCTAAGCCATAGGCACTCACCTGACCGATGAATAGGAATGCAAAGAAGTATGATTTAAAGGCTAAGATAGCGCTTAGAATGAACAAGGTAATTAATAAATAAGGCATAATCACACGTAAACACTTGCCCGAAGTAAACATCCAACTCACCCAGAAACGACTTAAATCGAATCCAGGGAATAATAATGATTTCAATCTGATAAGTTGCTGCATATTGCCTTGCGAAATGCGAATTCGTCTTTGGGCATCTTGCTCTAAGGGTGTCGCTTCTGTCTCTAATATTTTGATTTCTGCATCAAATATTGCTTTGCCACCTAAAGCTACCGCTCGCATTGGGATGATGAAATCATCATTTATCGTATCAGCTTCAAGTAATCCGCAAAATTCACGACGGATGGCATAATAAGCTCCTGCAACTCCCATAACAGCACCAAGCTTACTCTCTAGACTGCGAACGTTATTTTGGTATTGCCAATAGGCGGACTCACCTTCAGAGCCTATGTTAGTATCCGAATTAAAAGCGGATGTTAATAATGAATAATCACCCGTTACTACAACTACTTCTGGATCACGCATAAAATGCTGTGCACTACGCCATAATGTATCACTGCTTAAAACGGCACTAGCATCTGAAAATACAATTAAATCTGCATAACTCTCTTTAATTGCACGATTAATAATTGATACCTTGCCTTTATTCTCTTTAATATTAACGATTCGAATGTCTAAATCTCGGTTATGAAATAAACTTTGACTTTTAACAGCACGTTTAACAGTTTCATCATTACAGCCATCACAATAAATACTGATCGACAATTTATCATCGGGATAATCTAACCACCCCATGCTGTCTACTTTTTGATGAATCACTGCTTCTTCATTAAAAGCAGGAACAATAATATGAATACTCGGTAACGTTTCATCTTGTTTATCGCATTTAAAACCTCGAGTATATTCTGCTGTAACAGAAGTCTGTTTCTTCGATTTATATCGAGCAATTAACTTCAGTAAAACTGGGTAGCCAATGTGATGGTAAACCACGAGTACAAATAAGATGATTGTAAAAAGAGCCATAACAAATTCCTCAATTCTTATATATGAACATTTACGACTGCTATATCATTGCTGATATAAAAGGCGGTACTCATGAAGCATCTTGCTAAAATCACGTTCTGTGGTGACAAATTTTCTAGGGGAAGGTAATTGGTTACGACTCAACTTGCTTAAGGTTTGTCTAATAGCCCAAGCTAAAGCCGTGCTATCTTCGGCGGGAACCATCAGGCCACTTTCTGGGCAACAGGCTTCACGACAACCACCCACATCAGTCAAGATAACGGGTATACCACAGGCTTGTGCCTCTAGCGGTGAAAGAGGTAAACCTTCATTTAAAGACGGAAGGCAAAACACATCGATTGATTGATAGAAGCTCACCATATTATCAAGATTACCCAACAGAATAACTCTATCCATTAAACCGCTCTGTTGAATGTACAGTTCTAACTCATCACGGTGCTCCCCTTCCCCTGCCAAGACTAAAATGCAATTATCTTTCAAAAATTTAAGTGCATCTATTAAATACTTGTGTCCTTTAACCTCAGTCAAACGTCCTGCACAACCAATATATTTTACAGACTTTCCCTCCCTGTTTTGGATAAGCCCAAGTTGAGCTCTTGCATAGGGCTGATTTCCTTTATGAAATACCTGGCAATCAATACCATTATGAATAACTTGGCTGGGATAATTTGGTTGGTAAGATGCCAGCTGTTTCTGAACACCAGTAGCATCCGCTACTAGAATGGGTCTTACCCATTTTAAAAGCATACTCTCTAAGCGTCTGCGTTTATGGTCTGCCATATGCCATGCATCATGTTCCGTATGTATACGACACTGTATATTGCTCAATTTTGCGGCGAGCCCTCCATATATAAGGGGGCCAATATGATGGCTATGTACAACATTTGTGTTTAAGTTTTTTAACAACTTCTTAAGTTTTAATAGACATGTAAATGAAAGCCCAGGCTTTTTATTTATAAAATGTAATTTTTTCTTATAAGGT
>Ga0105348_1000477_pt1 | contig 29779 bp, 28 predicted proteins | sample EN8Hudsemesocosm_2_FD_83504 | JGI IMG/M metagenome (GOLD analysis project Ga0105348, IMG submission 83504) | Methane-oxidizing microbial communities from mesocosms in the Hudson Canyon - EN8C Hudson Canyon | ecosystem: Environmental > Aquatic > Marine > Cold seeps | place: Hudson Canyon... | reverse complement strand
TTAAGAAAACTTTGATGATTATTGTTTTTACCATTGCACCCTTTAGTCAGTATATAGCTTCAAAAGCCCGAGAGAAAATAACGAGTCAGATCTATCACTGTGTATGAAAGGAGCATAACGCCTACGCAGCGTTAATGCACCAATCTTTCACGATCGAAAAAAACGTTTCCGGTGTTGATGCCGAAGAATACGGATTGGGCTTTTGGCAAGTAAAGAAACGTTTCGTTAAAGGCTATCTGACGCAAAAATGTCTGATATAGTTTGAACTAGTAATTCCCCGATTAGCCTTAATGTTTTAACAGGTATTATAGATGGTTTTGTTTTCACCTACTGATCCCGAATCTTTAAAAAAACGCTATGAGCTTATACTGACTTCAATCGGGGAAGGGGTTTACGGTTTAAGTAAAGATGGTAAAACGACCTTTGTTAATCCAGCAGCGGAACGCATGACAGGCTGGTCCGAAGGTGATCTTTTAGGAAAAGTGGTGCACGAATTTCACCACCATTCTCACGAAGATGGTAGCCATTACCCTGTTCATGAATGTGCGGTATACCAAACTGTGCAAGATGGAAAAGCGCGAGAGGTCGCGAACGAGGTTTTTTGGCGCAAAGATGGCTCGAACTTTCCAGTGGAATATATTGCAACGGCGATTGAGTTAGAGGGCGAGATTGTTGGTGCTGTAATCGTTTTCAAAGACATCTCGGAGAGGCGGAGTGCCGACCATGCGCTGAAGACAGCATTACTACAAGTAGAACGCTTAAAAGAGCAGCTACAAGCAGAAAATCGTTATCTGATGGATGAGATTCGATCTGAGCATAACTTCGTTACGATGGTCGGGAATGGGGCCGCGTTACGTGAAACCATTACCCAGATAGGGCATGTTGCTCCGACGGATACATCGGTACTGATACTCGGAGAAAGCGGCACGGGTAAAGAACTTATTGCGCGGTCTATTCATGAATCTAGCCTGCGAAAAACCAGACCTTTAGTCAAAGTTAATTGCGGTGCGATCGCATCTAATCTCGTCGAAAGTGAGTTGTTCGGTCATGAAAAAGGAGCATTTACCGGAGCACATCAAACGAGGATTGGCCGGTTTGAGCTTGCAGACGGCGGCACATTGTTTCTTGATGAGATTGGCGAGCTTCCTCATGATATTCAGGCAAAGCTATTGCGTGTTTTACAGGAAGGTGAGTTTGAAAGGCTTGGCAGTAACACAACGCTTAAAGTGGATGTCCGTGTTATAGCCGCGACGAACCGTGACCTAAAAAAAATGGTCGACGACGGTCTGTTTAGAGGTGATCTTTACTACCGCCTCAATGTTTTTCCGGTCAGTGCGAAGAGCCTTCGAGATCGCAAAGAAGATATACCTGCGTTGGTCGAACATACTCTGCTGCGGTTGAACAAACGCTTAGGCAAGAACTTCACTCATTTATCCCCTGAATCGTTGCTAAAGCTGATGAGTTACCATTGGCCCGGTAATGTCAGAGAACTCCAGAATCTTGTGGAACGTGCGGCGATCGTTGGTACGCCACCGGAGCTCGTGATTGAGGATTTGCCGTCGTCTATTGACGCGATTTCCTCCACGACCAATGAATCACTATGCACGCTTCGTGAGGCGGAGAAGTGTCATATAGAAAAAACTCTGGCGTCAGTGAACGGCATATTGCAGGTAAAATGGGCGCCGCAGCGGCGCTAGATCTGGCGCCCAGTACGCTTCGCTCAAAAATGAAGAAGCTCGGCTTGTAACACGCGAATCCAGAACAGGTTTAGCTACGACAATTGCGAGACACAGTTGTTTAAGTTCGTCAGTCATGAACTGACGACATGTCGCGTCGTCACGATATATCGTGACTAAATGGCGTTGACCCTCTCCCGCACCTACAAGTGAACCCGAAATTTAATGCTTAATATTCAGCGTCTTACCTTTATTTCTGGCCGTGGCACAGCTTTTGCGATAGCTCTGCCACGAGGTCTAGGTAAGGCGCCATACTGTGGGCGAATTCAACACCCTTTAGAGGTTATCGCCGCCTGACCCTCCGCATTTTTTATGTATAGAGAGAGGTCGCGTATGCCTGCTGATAGTAATTTGAGTATCCCTATTGTCGATGTGACATCGCCAGCATCTAGTACATCCAAAGATGGTTTGCGCCGAAAAATCTACGTCAGAAGTTTTACGGGTTTTTTTCAGAAAATTCGCGCGTCATCGGTGAGCATTCTTCTATTGATGTATTTTGGGCTTGCGTGGCTTCGTGTTGATGAATCACCGGTTATCTTATTTGATATCGAGGCGCGCAAATTTCACCTGTTTGGCGCAATTTTTTGGCCGCAAGATTTTACTCTGTTAGCCTTTGCCCTAATTATCGCCGCGTTCGGCCTATTTCTTATTACCTCACTCTTTGGCCGTATTTGGTGTGGCTATTCATGCCCACAAACAATTTGGTCATTAATGTTTATTCGCGTAGAGGAAATGATCGAAGGAAGTCGTAATCAACGCATTAAGTTAGATAGTGACGCTAACTCAGCATCAAAGCTATCAAAAAAAGCGCTGAAACATGGAATCTGGACGTTACTTTCTTTAGCGACGGCGCTCACCTTTGTGGGCTATTTTTTGCCAATAGACGAATTGATTGTTCAACTTATTCGTTCGCCGATGCAGAGCCCGTGGGCATCTTTTTGGGTTGTTTTCTTTACGTTGGCAACCTACTTGAATGCGGGTTGGTTGCGGGAGCAGGTATGTATCTACATGTGCCCCTATGCGCGCTTTCAGTCGGTTATGTTTAATGAAAATACCATGATCGTTGGCTATGATGCTGATCGAGGTGAGGTAAGGGGTGGGCGCAAAAGCGACCGTGCCCCGCAAAGACCCGACAAGCAAGGGTCCGATCAGGGGGATTGTGTTGATTGCAGCATCTGTGTACAAGTATGCCCAGTCGGGATCGATATTCGCGATGGTTTGCAGTATGAATGTATAGGCTGCGCCTTGTGCATTGATGCCTGTGATAGTGTGATGACTAAATTGAACATGCCTACGGGACTTATCCGTTACGCGTCAGAAAAAGAACTAAATGGCAGCCCTGGAAATACAAACAAGTTCGACGCTAGAGCGATTGGTTATGCTGCTTTACTCATTGTTGCGGTTGCTGCGTTTGTCTGGAGTTTAGTTACAAGGCCCCAGCTTGAATTGTCTGCTAAGCGAGATCGTGGTGCTTTGTTCTACGACGACGGTTTGGGGGGCGTTGAAAATGCTTTCACTTTAAAGGTGATTAACAAACGAGAGGTCAACGATACTTTTATTTTGTCGCTTAATTCGCCTTTCGTTTTCGCCTCAAGAGATATTGCTAACAACGGTTTTGCGGAAACGAAAATTAAGCTTTCGGTCGGGCCGGGCGAGGTAAAGACCTTCCCCGTGACATTGTCCGCAAATAGCAAAGAGTTAGTCGGTACGAGCACTGATGTGAACTTCAGTATACGATCTCAAACTGATGAAACATTATGGGCAGATACTGATAGTAAATTCCTCAGCCCTATTACGAGCGGTCAGTAATTACCTTTGCGTATTCGTGGTATTAGGAATAGTGCTCTGAGTGGTATGCCTTCGTTACTGGTCGCTATATGTTTATTGGCAGGGAACGGCTATTTTGCCAAAGGCCTTGTCATTGACACTATCGGAACGACATTTGTACGGTCGATCCTAGCTAGCGCTGCGATCGGTCTTTGGCTTGTTGCTTCGAGAGAATCGATAACGCTAGCTCGAACGAGGGATTATGCGATTACAGCAGTATCCGGTGTTTTACTCGGAGCTCATTGGCTTCTGTTTTTTTACTCAATGAAGGTCAGTACAGTGACGCTGGGCATGACAGCTTTGTTCACCTATCCCATGATCACTCTTTGGCTAGAGAAACTAGCATTTGGTAAGGCAATAGTCAGGGCTGAGATCGGTATGACCGTGCTGATTGTCGCGGGTGTGTGGACAATGGGGGTAGATACTCCCGTTGCTGAAACGAACAACGCTTATGGTGTCTTTCTAGGCCTGCTCTCTGCACTATGTTTTGCAGCGCGAAATTTAATTCAGCAGTATTATTTAAGCTGTTATTCTGCGCACAAGACAGTGTTCTACCAAACCTTGGTCATTGCCATCATTATGAGCGTTGTTTGTCATAGCTATCTTCAAAACGATCTAAATAAATCTGATGCTTTAGCAGAGTGGCCGCAATGGATACTTCTGGGGGTGCTTTTCACCGCTTTACCTCATAGTTTAGTTGCCCATTCGATTAAGATGTTGGGCTCAAGGTCAGTAGCGATGATTTCGTGCGCGCAACCGGTCATTGGTTCTGTTATTGCCTTTATTCTGTTGGGTGAGGTAGCAACATCGTTTGTGGCTTTAGGGGCGTTGGTGGTGGTTTGCGTATCGTTTTACGAAATATATCTGAGTTCCAAAGCAGCCTGAAGTATCGGGATTCAGTTGTAAACTTTACAGGGTTTGCTGGGAGAGTAAGAGGAGGGCTGATAAGGTTAAAACATGCGCTGCTTAGGAGTGTTCATGGTGAAGCTAAGAGAGCTTATCTCGGGTTATAAAAGCCTTAGAGGCATCTAAGGCCTAAGAAGCTCTTATTAATCTTCGACGGAAACGCCGTCTGCCTGAGTAACCGTTTTAGCCTCCGAGCGCTCGATCATCTTAACAATGGCCGACTGAATAATGTCATTCTCTCGAGCGTCTGTGGTGCTTTTAAAGCGTTCTTCCATCGATTCCGATGTTTCTTCCTGCTGAAATGAAACCGAGACCTCATTCGCTACGTCTGTAGTTTCGCCAAAATAAACAATGGAGATTACAGGATACCCTTGGAAACCCATTTTAACTTTTTTAGCGATTCTTTTTTTTGCTTTGTCTAAGTTCATGAGAGGCTCTCTAAAATGTGGACGATTAGATTAAGGGAAGTCGGCGAGTAAGCCTATTCATTTTTTGGTTGATCTTATTGAGCGTTTAAAGCGTGAGGGTATGTGCTTGAGAAGAGTTATAGGCTTTCAATCAGTCGCAAGGGTTAACGAGTGTCAAAGAAGAGTGGGGCTATCCAGTGCGAAATACGCGTAAATGTATTCCGTTAGGCAATAAAAAAGGGTAAGCCTTCAATGAAGTCTTACCCTTCGATAGCTGTCTATAAAATTATAGAGCTACGATGTTCTCAGCTTGTGGGCCTTTTTGACCTTGAGTTACAGTGAACTCAACTTTTTGGCCGTCTGCTAGAGTTTTGAATCCGTCACCAGTGATTGCACTGAAGTGAGCAAATACGTCTGGACCAGACTCTTGCTCGATAAAACCAAAACCTTTTGCTTCGTTGAAAAACTTAACTGTACCTTTAACTGTATTAGACATAATAAATATCCTGTTCTAAAAAAAATGTGTGCCTCATGAGAGGCTTGGTTTGCATAAAATTGAGACTTGAACTTAAACACCGCAGGACGAGGATTTACGAATAAAACAGCGAAATGTATGTTGTACTTTTAAGCTTCTATTTTTGCTGGAAAAGACCATACATAGTTACGATGACTGAGTCTATATTTATTTCCTTTATTTCGTAAAAATATGTAACTAAAGGGCCTAAGCAACTCTATATTGCCGTATTAAAAATCGCGCTATCAGCGGAACTTACAAAAAAACTGGCGCTGCTCTAACCAGAAGTCAAAAATAATAAGTCAAGACTTATTAAAGAGTAAGGTTCTGCTAAGAAGCAATCAAACATATCGAGCCTAATGTTTGACTGCACAAGATAAGAAATGATTCGACGTCTTCGACTTTGTTTCGAATTTATTCTGACTCAGTTATTGAGAGCGGCATTACTGTGCAAAGCCAATAGTACTCAATGGCAGATAGATTGCTTGCCAAAGGTCATAACGCTTACCTCGCTTTTTCGTTGACGCTTAACATTTACGTTAGCCGCTATGGTGGATCACCCCAAATGGTTTAATCCCAGATTGGGATTTATTCACAAAACTGGCTTGGTTTGTGCTGAATCTTCCTGCGAAGTTACCGTTTAATTTTTGTATAGTGGCCAGCTTTACATTAAACAATGTTGTTGGAGCCGCGTTGCGATGGGACCAAACATTATTGTTTTTTAGAGCTGGTTTCGTAGAAAAAGTAATGACATAGAGGTTGGCACTGTCACCAATGCATACAATTCTTTTGGTCACCATTTTATGCTTAATGTTCGTGTTGTTGCTGTCGAATAGGCTAGCGCCATATAAGGTTTTTTTAACCGCATGTGCGCTATTGGTCTTATTGGGCGTTCTTCCTGTAGAGATGGCTTTGCAAGGCTTTTCGAGCGAGACTGTGTTTACTATTGCGTTATTGTATGTGGTAGTCGGAGGCTTGCGCGATTCAGGCGCCCTTCATTTATTGAGGCGGTACCTTGTAGGCTCGCCAAAATCTCAATCTGATGCAGTTAATCGTTTATTGCCCGTGACGACAATTTTAAGTGGCTTGGTGAATAACAGCCCCGTTGTAGCAACCTTTACAAATGTTGCTCAAAGTCTAAGTAAACGCTACTCAATACGGCTATCTAAGGTCCTGATCCCTATCAGTTATGCTTCGATATTGGGCGGCATGTGCACTCTTATAGGGACTAGTACTAATTTAGTTGTCGATGGTTTAGTTAAGTCGCAAGGTTACAACGGTTTTCATATGTTCGATTTGGCTTACGTTGGGGTACCTATCGCGCTAGTGGGTTTAGTTTATCTGAAACTAGTTGCGCCATGGTTGCTGCCTAACCGGAAAAGTTCGTCTGAACAATTTGAACATGTTAGAGAATATATGGTTGAAATGGTTATTCAGCCACATAGCGAGTTGGTTAGAGTAAGTATCCAAGATGCGGGGTTACGTAATCTGTCTAGCCTTTTTTTGATTGAGATTGAGCGAAATGGACATGTTTTATCTGCGGTTAGACCTAGCACAGTCTTGGAGTCAGGTGATCGCTTAGTTTTTGCGGGTAGTCCAGAATCCTTTTTGACACTGAGAGATATTCACGGACTAACGCTTGCCGATGATCATAGGTTTAGGCTAGCAGGAGCACGCTCTGACCGGCGTTTGTTCGAAGCGGTCTTGTCACCTTCCAATAATATCGTTGGTAAAACCTTCAAAGAATCTAGATTTCGTCACCGCTACAGCGCAGTTGTTCTAAGTGTCAGTCGACACGGTGAACGCCTTACCGGAAAGATAGGAGAATTGAAGCTTGAAGCGGGCGATACTCTATTAATAGAAGCTCAGAAAGGTTTCTTGATGCGCTATCGAAATAGCGGTGATTTTTTATTGGTGAGCAAGCTTGCTGACAGTGATCGAACCGATGAAAAGAAATCAATTTGGGCACTTTCTATTTTTGTAGCAATGGTTATGGCGTCATCGCTTTCGATCTTATCTATATTCGAAGGCTCATTAGTGGCGGCAGGTCTTATGGTTATTTCTCGGTGCATTAGTTTTGAGGATGCAGAAAAAAGCATCGATTATTCAGTACTAATTGTTATTGCGAGCGCTTTTTCATTGGGGTCGGCGGTTCAATATGTTGGATTAGCAAACATATTATCCAATGTACTAATTGAAACGGTAGGAACACCCTTAATGGCGTTAATCGCGGTGTACGTTACTACTGCTTTACTGACTGAGTTGATTACCAACAATGCTGCAGCGATTATAATGTTCCCTGTTGCCCTAAGTGTTGCAAATGAGTTTGCTATTAACTATGAGCCCTTTGCCATTATAGTGATGGTGGCAGCCTCTGCTAGCTTCTTGACCCCGACCGGTTATCAGACGAATTTAATGGTTATGGGGCCTGGAGGGTATCGGTTTTCAGATTACTTTGTGGTAGGCGCACCACTTAGTGCCTTGGTCGCGATAATGGCAATCTTCTTAGTTCCTTTTTTTTGGCCGCTGAGTAACTAGGCAGCGTTCTAGGAGAGCGCAATTTGCTGAATCGACTTGTTAGACTTGCCTGGATATATATCTAGGCAAGCTTCATTTAATGGCAAGAGAGTAAGGTTGCCGCGACTGCAATGTGGTTTTTATTCATCATTGGAGGGTTAGCGTTAAGCAAACTAGATTTCTTGGTCTTCTATTCAAAATAGATTAACTAATAATTTAGCACCTTAAAATGGTGCACCAAGAGGTAATTCTGTTTGAGATTGCCAAATAGAACCTAGCTCAATAAGCCATTGATCCCGCTGGGACTTGCCCACAAAACATACGCCAAAAGGTAGTCCGTCAGGACGAATTGCGGCAGGTACTGCAAGCGCAGATAGTCGCAAAATGTTTGCGTAGTATGTGTAATATCCCATCGTAGCATTCAGTGCTACTGGATCAGCTTTTACGTCTGCAATTTTGTAGATGGTTCCCGCGGTAGGTACCATCATGGCGTCCATGTTTGTGAAGGTATCTCGCACCTCATGCTCTATACCCTTGAGAACGTAATACTCGTTAACTAAGTCAACGGCCGAATATGTTTTGGCTTTGTCAATTATACTAGCAACAACTTGGTCTGCCTCGGCAGGGTTGGCTTCAATAAACTCACCCACAGAGGCATATCGCTCCGCTAAAAATGGGCCATCAAATATCATTTTACCTGCTCTTTTAAAGGGGGTGAAATCCACCTCTCGAATAATTCCACCCATCGCTTTTATTCGTTCGATGGCGGCGTTAAAACAAGCTTCAGATTGTTCATCACCAAAGAACGTCAGATTTGCTTTATCCGGGATACCTATAACAAAGCCATCATTGATTTTTGCTTCTTGTTGTTTTGAGGGTTGTGGGATCATGAACGGGTCTGAATTATCAGGTCCGATTGCTAGGTCAAATACCCTTTTGGCGTCGGAGCAGGTGAGTGCAAAAATAGGTACGCAATCAAACGAGCGGTTTGCGTATACCATGCCCGCGGTACTGATCAAGCCTGGTGTTGGCTTAAGCCCAACAATGTTATTCAGTGCGGCTGGTATTCGGCCAGAGCCGCCAGTATCACTACCAAGTGAAAAGCTGACTAAGCCTTTGGTGACAGCAACAGCGGAGCCAGAGCTTGACCCGCCTGGAATGTATTCATTATTAAATGGATTAACCGGGTGGTGCGGACTGCGCACTCCTACCAAGCCGGTAGCGAATTGATCCATTGTATTCTTGCCGATTAATATGGCGCCAGCATCCAGTAGCTTTTGTACGACGGTTGCCGTGCATTCTGGGTAGTGAGCATAACCGGGGCAGCTTGCTGTTGTTGGAATGCCCTCGACGTGTATATTGTCTTTTACTGAAAATGGAATGCCATACAAGGGCAAGTCTTGAGCATTTTTTTGATCTAGTTTTTCGGCTTCTTCTAAGGCCTCAGCCTCGGGTACGACGTAAGTCCATAGCTCTTGTTGGTTGCAATTTTCTATACGGAGATACACCTCTTTTATGACATCACTGGGCGAGACACCTTGAGTCTCATATGCCAAAGATAATTCCGAAATTTGTAGGCTAACTAGGTCGATAGGTGCGCCAGTTTTCATATTGTTGTCCTTGTGTTTTCGGGTTGAAAGCTTTTTGTCATGCAAATGGATTTTGACAAAAGGAACAACGGATTGCCCGTCGGTCTTTGGAAATATTGAAGCGTCAAAGACGAAGCACTACCGGCGCTTACTTCTAAGTATGCGCTGCTTATGTTTTGGATGACGTCGTTTCTTATAGGGATAGCAAAGACAAAAACAGCCCATAGTTTTCGCTACGGGCTGTTTTTACGGCAGCAGTTGAGCTTGGTTTCTGCCTATGCCGTTGGCTATTTCACAACTTCTTCCAAGTAGCTAGGCTTGATAAATGCCTCGAACGTAGCTCGACCTGGGTTTTTCGGTAAGCGGTTTTGTTCCGCTAGGAAGTCTGCGGTCGACATTAAGGTATCGACAAATTGGCCTTTTTTGGCTGTTGTTCCGATGTATCCAGCGGTTAACTGCTTATCACAAGGAATCATTTCAGTTCCTTTCATCATGCGCGCAGCGTCTTCAAGTGGAAGCTCTAACTCCTTCGCAATGATCGCAGCGGTTTTTTCGGGGTTACCTAGCCAATAATCAATACCTGCGCATTCTGCCTTCACAAACTTATTGACGTAGTCAGGATATTTCTCGGCGAATTCGTTCATCACAACGCCGACATCCCATGTTGGGTAGCCGCGTGACGTCATAATTCCTGATGTCATAAATAAGTTACCATCATCTTTAAGTACACGACCTAAAGCAGGCTCCCAAAACCAAGCTGCGTCAATATCACCGCGACTCCAAGCCAGAGCAATATCATTTGGTCGTAAATCAAGTATCTTCATAGACGCGGGATTGATACCCTCATCAGCTAATGCTTTTAGCAATAGATAATGTGTCGTAGAGCCAAAAGGTGCGGCCAATGTTTTGCCTTCAAGGTCTTTCCAGCCCTTAATGCCTTTGGATGTGCGCACTGCCATGGCTTCAACATAATCCAGCATGTTAAGCACCATAATGCCTTGAATAGGCAGGCCTCGTGTCACGCCTATCGCTGTTGGTGGGTTTCCTAGTCCGCCAAAGTCAACTTGCTCAGCAGCAATTGCACGCAACATGTCGCCGCCGCCGCCAACCTTGATGTACTTGATTTCAACCCCGGGCATTTCTTTCTGAACAAGTCCGAGTGATTTCGTTACTAGCTGTGCATTGACAAGGTTAAGATATCCAACTGTCACAGTTTCCGGTTTAGCTGCTAACGCTGTGCTGCCAGCTAGTGCCAAGCATAAGCCAATGGCATGTTTTCTAAATGAAATTTTCATGATAACTCTCCAGTGTGCTAAAAATTAATGTCAGTAATGGTTAACGTGCTTTGCTGTGCTTTTCGAGATGGGCATTTAAAAATGCCTCTTAAAATTCTTTAAGCCATGGTTCTAAAGTTTTCGAACTGTGGTCCAGGGCATTAATATTCTCCCAATCATTCGCATGACTAAATCCAGTAGTACGCCCGTTATTCCAAGAACAATCAGGCCCATAATGACAATGTCGCTGAGTAGAAATTTAGCTGCATCCCAGATCATCCAACCAATGCCGGCTGTTGCAGCAACAATTTCAGCAGCAACCAAAACCGTATAAACAAAACCTAAAGAAATTCTCATGCCGGTTAGGATGGTTGGGCCAGCGCCAGGAAGATAAACCTCCTTAATTAGCTGCATTCGGGTAGCTCCGAGTGTTTTAGATGCTCGAATAAAAGTAGGGTTAATGTCGTTAACCGCCTGAATCGTGGCGATAATAATGCCGGGCAATCCGGCCAGAAAAAGTAAGGCAAGTTTTGATGCCTCGCCAATGCCAAGCCACATAACAAGAAGGGTATAAAGGCCCAAAGGAGGAAGAGGGCGGTAAAACTCAATGAAAGGGCTGAATGACGCATGAACCGAGCGTGACATACCCATAGCAATCCCCAACGGAATGCCGACAAGGCACGCTAATCCGAATCCGCTGAGAATTCGGTACAAGCTTGTACCAACATGCTCTATCAACGTTGACCCTTGGTAGCCGTCAAACAGAACACGAGTGAACGCGTCATAAATCGCGACAGGGCCAGGCAAAAAAAGCTCGTTCGCAATACCTGTTTCCGTGACAAAAACCCAAAGTGCGAACATAACGGTCACTGAGGTGAAAGAAATCAGGTACTCACGAAGTTCTAGATTTTGTAACCACGCAGTGAAACGATTCAAGCGCAGAGCCATTAGTTCGTCTCGGCTCCGCAAGCTTATCGAATGTTGGTCATAAGGCGGGTCTGCCTCAACCGTATAGCCTTCCCCAATAACTGTACTCACATCAAATGCTCCGCTGATGAGTTTCACTTAAAGATTTGTACTTCAAAGTATTCATTTAGTGTCAACCACGCCTAAAATCCCCATGATTGTGAGGGCGAATATTTTTGCGGCGGCCACAGACTTTGGAATCGAAATACCTTCGTTGATTGGTGACCAACCGTCCTCACCTGGGCCAAACGTCACCGCATTCATACCCGCTTCACGAAACCGGATCGTATCGTTGAAAGCGTTCTTACGGTTAATCAAAGGTGGCTCACCCAACAACGCTTGATAGGCCTTGGATATTGATAGGTTGGGTTCTTCATCTAGAGGCACGGCTTCAGTGCCGTTCACAAAGAGTGACCCAGGAACTTGGCTTACGCCAAACTCAACATTTTCTAATCCAGCTAACTCTGCGCTGACTACCTCAGAGATATCAGAGATCACGCTGTCGATTGTCATGCCAGGAAGAATGCCCACCACAGCTAGCGTCATCGTGCAGCTATCTGGTGAGAACTGCATCTCGCCTGGTAAGCCACCGTTCATACGAACTACGCAGACGCATGGCGGTGTATGCCCCATGAGATCGTTTTCTTCATGTGCGAATGGCATTGCGTTGAGAGGTGCTACCAGTTGCGATGCCAGGGTAATTGCATTGACTCCGGTATCTGGTCGCCAAATATGCGACTTTAGGCCTTTGACGGTGACATCAATTAAGCAGTGACCAGAGTTTGCAACGGAAATATTCATACCCCACCGATCGGTTTCTCCACCCCATGCGGTAGGCTCGGCGGTGATAGAGTAATCAGTTTTCAGCCCCATGGTTTGCGTCATGAATATGGATCCGTGCAAACCGTCTTTCTCTTCGTCAACGGTAAAACAACAGACCAAGTCACCTTTTAGTTTGATGCCTTCATCGATCAAGGCTTTGACCGCCAACAACGAGGCAGCAAGGTTTCCACGAGTATCTGAGGTGCCTCGGCCATAAAGCCAGTCATCATGCCGTGTTGCTTTGAATGGGTTTCCGTCACATTTGTCCCATCGATCGGGCTCTACAGCAGGGTAGGTATCAAGGTGGTCGTTAATCATTAGCGACGGTCCTCCGCCACTTCCTTTTAATGTACCGACTACGTTAGGGCGGTGCGGCTGAGAGCAATGCTTTTCTACCTCAAATCCCATTGCTTCGAGCTTTCCGGCGACGAAAATTGCAATCGACTCTTCTTCTCCAGCTGGGATATCTGGGTCTAGAGGATTTACAGAATGAGGTTGCCCGGTGCGTACCATTTCGGTGGTTAGGTCTAGCCAGTCTTTTTCAATAATTCTGTCCAAGACTTTCTGTTGCAAGGGGCTTGTTTCACTCTTTAACTCAGGCATCGAAATAGGATCTGGAAGCTGATAGGTATAGATTGATTTCTCGATAGTCATGTGCGGTTATTCCTTTCTAGAATTCTTGGCTTATTTTTTCTAATTCATGTGTTCTGCATTTCAAAGGCACGCATACTTTCCGCACGAATGACTTCAAGACACTTCAATTTCAACTTAGTAAAGTCTTCTCGTGTTGACATGCTTTGTAGCCGAGGGCGTGGCACATCATTTTTTAGATCGGCGATAATTCGTCCAGGACTTGCACTCATCACTAGTATTCGGTCGGATAGAAACACCGCTTCATCAACATCGTGAGTGACGAAAACAACGGTGGTACCAAATTCGTTCCAAATGCTCAGTAGGTTTTCCTGCATAACAAGGCGTGTTTGTGCATCTAACGCACCAAAAGGTTCATCCATCAGCATTACGCTCGGATAAGTGGCTAATGCGCGAGCAATGCCTACTCGTTGCTGCATCCCGCCCGATAACTGAACGGGGTAATGGTCTCGGTACTTCGACAAACCAACCATTTCTAGAAAGCTATTGGCTGTCTTACTAGCTTCGATATCATTTGCTAACCTAGGCCCCATCTCAATGTTTTGATAAATAGTCTTCCAAGGCAGTAGCGAGTACTGCTGAAATACCATGCCGCGATCAGGCCCCGGGCCATCTATCAGCTCACCATCAAGTTTGACGGTGCCGTCACTAGGCTCGACAAACCCTGCAATGGCGCTCAGTAGTGTTGATTTGCCGCAACCGGAAGGGCCTAAAAGGCAAACAAACTCCCTAGGTTTTATTGTGATAGTTGTGCTATCCACCGCGGTATGGCTGCCAGTCTTATCGCCATAAACGACTTTAACGTCGTCGATTTCGATCAAACCACGATCTGAACTACTGCGTTTTGACGCGCCATTTAAAGACGAGCCCTCGGCGTCTTGTTTAGCCATGGATGTTGTCATTATTTACCTTCCACTTTGTGGGCTACTCTTAGGCGATCAATCATCGTTCGATGTCTAAGCTGTAGCGAAATACATCGCCTGAGTAATAAAGGTTTTCGTAAAGTACCGGCTCTTCATCTGTAGTGAATAAGGTTCGCTCTATGTGTAAGACCGGGCCACCTTCCTCTAGTCCTAGATGACGGCTCATAGTCTCGTCGCTAAGCGCGGCTGCTATGTCCATTTTTGCCTTGCCTAGATGAACACCGCACTCATTTTCTAAAAGTGAAATAATGTCTTGGTCTTCCAAGTCTGCACCAGCCATTACCCGCCCGATATCAGGCCGAACATAGGTAATATCGAGAGAAATAGGGTCTCTGTTTAGGTAGCGCAAGCGCTGCACTTTGGTGACCAATGAGCCTTGCTCTATGCGAAGTTTGCTTGCAACGCGCTTGCTTGATGCTTCTTCAGCAATGCTGAGAACTCGTGCAACGGATTCATATCCTAGGCTAGACATCGCTTCGCCAAAGCCCCTTAGCTTTGAACCGTCAAGCGCTGCTTTGGGCTTTGAGACAAATGTACCTTTGCCGTTAATTTTGAAAATTAACCCTTCTCGCTGCAATTCCGCTAGCGCCTGCCTAACCGTAAGTCGGCTGACTTTGAATATTTCACCAAGCTCTCTCTCAGATGGCAGCTTTGAGTGAACGGAATACGTCCCATCCATAATGCGCTTTCTGATAGCTTCTTTGATTTGAGTAAATAGTGGCAACGGACTAATCGAAGATATCTTCGCCCCGGCCACCTTCAGTTTTTCAGGCATCGTCTTCCCATTTTCAGTATTAAAAAGAGACCTTAGTACGGATTTAAGTGGGTGAAAAAAAGAGCACCTATCTAAACCTGTCTATACTTGTTATAACATGTCTAGCAAGTTGAGTGCCAAGACTATATATTGAGTTATATCAATGCCTTACAAAAAACCTAATTCATTGTTTGATTGTTTTTTGCACCGCTACAAGGCGCTTGCACAAAGATTGAGCACCTCTTGCTGTAGGTGCTAACTTTGAATGATTTGAAGCTGAGGTTCGAGGTGGCTAACTGTATTTGGCCGTGGCTAAACCCGAGTACGCGGCATCTAAGGTTCGGGTATATATTTTTGGCCGGTGGCTTAGTTTTGCGTTCTCGCTAGGCTTGCATAGTATTGAGCCAAGATCTCGATTTGTGCTGGGTTCATACTTTTCAAAAGAGGTTGGTGCAGGGAAGTGCTAGGTCTATCGCTGGTCTTAAAATCAGTCATTTGTTTCGTTAAGTAGTCGGCATGTTGCGCATGTAAAAATGGTATTTGTAAGGCCGGTGCCGGCGCCTTAGTCTTTGGCTCAGCGGAGGCTGCTTGATGGCAGGTACCGCAAGTCTGTTCGAGTTTTCCACCCAAAACAGCCGCTAGATTATTAATATCTGTTTGAGTAGGTTTATCAGGTGACGCCTTTGGGGCTGGCTGTGTTGAAAACCAGTTTACTATCTGTTTGATGTCGTCATTGCTCAAGCTTTCCACCATTGATTGCATCTGACCACCATCATTTGTTCGGTTGCCTGACTGGAAATCTTTAATTTGCTTAGAGAGATAGCTAGCTTTTTGCCCTGCAAGTTTTGGGAATTTGGACCGTGCACTATCGCCATATAGGCCGTGACAAAGTGCGCAGGTTTCCCAAGGCTCTAAACCAGAGTCGTCTATCATGTCTGCTAAGGCAACAGCACTTAGGGAAAGGCTTAAAATGATGCTAAAAGCTTGAGAGTAGTAAATCACTGCAAGCCATTTTGGGCATATTGTGCTGACGAGTTCACCATCGAAATTATGTCAACCGCCGCTTCTTTAGCTTTTATCGGTGGATTTATTCGGGCGACCACTTCACCCTCCGGTGATACTAATACTGCAAATGCAGTGTGATTAATCATATAGTGTCCAGTTGCGTCGGGTGACTTTCTCGAGTAGCTGGCGCCAATACTCTCAATCAACGGTGCTAGCTCTGAATCGCTCCCCGTAATACCAATGACATTATCACCGAAGTATTCAACGTACTCTTTAAGAATGGGTTTATCGCGTGCTGGGTCAACCGCGACAAGAATAATATCGTTTATAAGTGCATGTTTAGAATAAAGTTCTTTCGATAGCGCTTTCAAGTTATTGAGAACAAAAGGGCAGATGTCCGGGCAGCTTGTAAAACCAATGCTCATAAGTGACCAGTTGCCCTTGAGTTCTTTCTCGGTGAAAATCTCTCCAGTGCCTGTGCTGAGTTCAAAGTTCGAGACTTTAGTCGGGTTGCTAAGAAACGAAACCTTGTCTAAGGCATTTGTGTTAGACGCCAGGCCAAACAAAAACATATATAAAGAAACACTTAAGAACGACTGCTTTAACATAACTCCACCTCTGTTCGCCAGCCAGCAGGTTCTTGCCTCTGCGGCCGCCCGTAAACTCAATTTATGATTAGTCAGTTTGTGCAGAAAATACCTTCATACTCTCTGAACGTATCGCCTGAATACACTGTCGTTTTAATTGGACGAACTGGTCATCCGTATACATCTCTGCCGTGCGAGGGCGTGGCAAATTAACTTTTAAATCGGCTATTACTTCGCCCGGGCTAGCGCTCATAATTACGACTCGGTCCGCAAGAAATATGGCCTCATCGATATCATGAGTCACAAACAGAACAGTCGTTTTAAATTCGCTCCAGATTTCCAGCAAGCTATTTTGCATCATTACTCGGGTCTGTGCGTCGAGCGCGCCGAAGGGTTCATCCATTAGCAAAACGCTGGGATAGTTTGCAAGTGCTCGCGCAATGCCAACGCGTTGCTGCATTCCACCTGAAAGCTCTCCAGGAAAATTCTTGGCGAACTTCGAAAGCCCTACAATGCTTAAAAAGGTATTAGCAGTAGAGCAAGCCTCCGCGCTGCTCATGCCAGCGACCTTTGGCCCAAATGCAACATTGTCGTGGATTGTTTTCCACGGGAACAAGGAATACTGTTGAAACACCATGCCTCGATCTGGGCTAGGGCCCGTGATATTTTTGTCATCAACGAGGACTTCACCAGAGCTTGGCTTAACATACCCTGCTACCGTATTCAGTAAGGTTGATTTACCACAACCAGACGGCCCTAATATGCAAACAAATTCACCAGGGCCAACTGCTAAAGACGTTTCTTTTACGGCGGTAAAGGTGTCTTTTCCTTCTCCAAACGTAATGCCGACACCTTTAATCTCGACCTTTCCTTTGTTGATGCCATGCTGACCCCTAGCCTTTGCGGAGGTAGGTGTTAAAGGCAATATTTTAGCTGCTTCACGCATATGCAGTTCCTCCCATTTCTATTGCTCCGCGGGAGCGTTCCATCTCCATTTTTTCGTTTTGTGAGGCTAATCGCTGAGCGATATCCAGAAGTCTAAAGCCGCCTGCTATCAAAAAAGAATACCCAAGCAACAAAACGTAAGTTTCGAGGGGATCTAATGCGAGTGCGGCAGAAACACTTACCAAGCCGAGCATTGCCAAACCAACAACCCATGTTGGGGACGCACAGCAAACTACCCAGAACATGGTCATACTTGCGGCGCCTACCAAAACAGATCCTATACCTGTTGCAGCGATACCTGCTTTAAGTGATGTCTTTTTTGCACCACATGTAGCGTTTCTTTTACAGAAACGAAACAACCTGAAATTTATGAGCAGTAACACCGAAAGAATCATGACCAATAACACTTTAAAAGGCATGATATTCAAGCTCCATTCAGAAATTCCGAACCCGTAGTCATAATTCATGAAACCAATTTCGACTAGCCATTCTTCACTGATTATCTTTGCCGCATCACTCAAGGCCGGTGTCGATTTTAGTATTTCCGCGCTGTTGCCTATCCAGTCATAAAAAGTGATGTAATTTGGCATGTTTTCGAATGTCAAAACCAAACTGATCATCAAAATTACGTAGTAGGCGATTGGAATTCCGACGATAGCGAGAAGCGTATTCGACGGATCGCGGGTTATTTCCTGTAAAAGTAATTGTTTGCGAGTCATTATCTGCTCCTTTTCTGCCAGGCAAGCATTGGCTGGGTAGCTAATCGAATGCCATAGGTTGATAAGGTGCCAAGCACGCCTATCACCAACATACCAACAACGATATCGGGATAGTTAATGAGTGAGTATGCATCCCAAGTAAAATATCCAATACCGTATTGACCGGATATGATTTCTCCAGCCAAAAGTGAAAACCAAGACACGCCCATACCTATTGCTAACCCAGCGGATATCGATGGCAAAGCAGCAGGCAATACAACATGCCAAAATATTTGAAGTTTGGATGCGCCAAGAGACTGGGCGGCCCTGACCAGCACCTCAGGTGTTTGTTCTACGCCATGGACAGTATTCAGAATGATCGGGAATAGAGCGCCAAGAAAGGTAATGTAAATGATTGATGATTCTTCTGTAGGCCACATCAAAATAGCCATAGGGATCCATGCGACAGCAGGGATTGGTCTGAAGACTTCAATGTATGGCATGACTATATTATTGGCCATTCTTGAGCGGCCCATAATAACACCTAGAAAGACCCCAATGAGCGTCGCAGCTAGATAGCCTTGCGCAATTCGGCCCATACTGACCCCGATATGTATATAAAACTCTTTGCTCTGGAAGTGCTCTGCAAATGCAGAACCTACAACCAGAGGAGCAGGGATGTTCTCAAAGTTTATATACCAGTTAAAACCAGTTTCTGTCAGATAATGCCAAATGAGTACGCCAGCAAATAATGCTGCAATTCGTACCGTCCAGTCCTGTATACCGCCGGAGTATTTGCTCCAAAAGTTCGCAAGCCTCGTGGAAGTACTTTTAATTACTGGTGCAGCTGAATCTTGAATAAAATCAACCTGCATATTCTCAGTGATGACTGGCTGAGCACCCGGATTATCGATATCTTGGGAACTGGAGCCATCTTTTATGCTATTCACTCGTTGATTAGGGGTGACCACGGCTACTCCTTAGAACTTTTGTAGGTAAGGGCTGCTTGCGAGATTTGCAGTAGCGCAACGCCCTATAGTGATTTTTGTTTCAATGAGCGTTGTGGCAATCTCTCGCTAGAACCGACTGCTCTCTATATCCCGTTGTGCTTTCTTACTCGTTTTAATGGGTGCCAGTAGCAACAATTTTGCTGGCACCCACCCGTACTATTAGCGAGCGGCAACTTTCGCTGGGTCATCTATGCCATCCATAATAGAGGCGACTTTGACCAAGGTGTCTGCAAACTCCAATACGATTCCTTTCACTTTTGCAGCGTAAGCTTCAGCCTCGGCCTTGCGCATAAACGTTGCGACCGCTCCTTCATCCGTTACGATGAAAAAAGCTACTTTACCGAACAGTTTTAGACCGGTTTCTTCGTCATAAACATAAGTTGAGTTGAGCTTGGCGCCTGTGGCATTGAAACCGTTTACGGCGGTTAGAAACTCATTAAGCGATGTGTAGCTTGAGACACCTTCACGAGAGTGCCAGATTTCATTTGGTAAGCTGGCATTGGCTACGGCAGGGTCAACCAATATTTTTTTCTCAGCGTCATGGTCAATACCGAGTTCCTTGTAGGCAGCTTCTATAAAATCTTCTGTAATCCACTCATCGAAGTCCAAAGGTGGGATGGCCTTTTCACGTTTCAATACACCGTGGTTAAATTTCAATGCATCCACAAATTCAGGCTTGATAGTTGGGTCTAGCGTTAAGTGGCCACCTTTCGAGAAGTAGATATAAAGCACTTCTTTTTCTACGCCTGTCCAACCTTCCAATTTGGTAACTGCTTCCATTGGGTCCTTCTTTACCCACTCACCCGCTTCATATACAGCTTTTACAAACGCTGTTACGACTTCAGGGTACTTGTCGGAAAAGTCTTCACGAACAACGACACCATGCAAATAGGGGATGCCTGTCTCAGAACCGTCATAAACTTTACGGCCAGTTCCTCGGAACTCCATGATTTCGGACCAGGGGCAGAAATCTGCGTGCGCATCGATCTTGCCAGTTGCGATATTTGCAGCGCCGACCGCAGGGCTTTGGTTTTTAAGTGAATACTCTGAAGGCTTTATGTCAGCATCTTGCATCGCTTTGAGTAACATTCCCCATGCGGCACTCCCAACGGGCACGGAGACATCTTTACCCTTTAATTGCGCAAAGCTGTATACGTCAGACGCAACAGGAACAACAACTGCATTACCAGACCCTTTAAGGTTATAACCCGTGCCTGCTACATATTTCGTGCGTAAACTTTTAGTCTCTTGGAATTTAGCGCCGTTTACTATTAGAGGGTAGTCACCCATCACTCCGAAATTCAGCTTGTTTGCCATCATCTGATTGGTGATTGGTCCGCCAGAGCTGTAGTCACTCCATTTTATTTCATAATCTACATCTTCATACTTGCCAGTTTTTGGTAAGTGTTTTTCCAGTAAGCCCAGCTCTTTAACAATAATTCCAGCAGTATATGTATCGGTACACATACTCTGGTGGCCAACACCGATTTTGATGGTCTCAGCCATAACCATGCTAGAAGCAAATGCCGTTACGACACCTACTAATAACGCCTTACCGTAGATCTTTGAGATTGTTTTCGAAGTTTTCATGTGACACTCCTATGACTGCAGTACAACTTGTACTAAACTTGTATTATCCGTGTTTAACTTTGCATCAAGCGTGCCATTATTATTATAAAGGTTACTAATAATCATTATTATCAGTAACTTAGGGGTGGTTTGAGGTCTTTTGACTGTTTTGGGGTTGTTCGAATTTTTCGAGAAAAATGAAACATCATGAAGCGAAATTTTTTCCCTGCCCTGATAACGGGCAAGCCAACTATTAGATTCTTAGTACAAGTAATGCCAGTAGTACGCTGGTTTTGAGTGCGCAAAAATAGTTTTTTAACCATGATCAGAGATTTCTACTTGTTATGACATGTTATGTCCTTTATAGTTCTTCCAACTGAGACCAGAAAACCATGACATCAAATGAAAAAACGCTCCAGCCTTCACCGCAGCCTTTATATATAAAAATTAAGGAGGCGTTAAAGAAAAGCATTCTTGAAGGGCTATATAAGGCACACGAGAAGCTTCCATCTGAGAAGTCTTTAATGACGCAATTTGGTGTAAGTCGGATTACTGTCCGACAGGCGCTGCGAGATCTAACCAGCGAAGGCTTAATTTTTAGCTCACAGGGTAAAGGCACGTTTGTCAGTAAACCTAAAGCGGTTCAAGACGTCCATCGCCTTGAAGGGTTTGGCGAGGCAATGGCTTCTAAGGGTTACGATACAAATGCAAGAGTGGTCGGTATTCGTCAAATGATTGGTAGCAGGGAAGTGCTCGAGGCATTGGACTTAAAAGCAAAAGCCTTAGTTGTCGAGGTTAAGAGGATACGGTATCTCAACCTAGAGCCCATTTCGATTGATACTTCATACTTTCCACTGGAGATCGGTGAACATTTTTTTAGTAAAGATCTTTCGGGAGATATTTTTCCGATGTTAGAGAACCAGCTAGGAAGATCGTTAGGAAGAGCAGATATTCGCTTGGAAGCGCGTGCGGCAGATGAAGAAATAGCGGAACTACTGCAGATAGAACCTGGCAACCCAATAATGTGGGTTCAAAGACTAACATTTGATCAGCATGGGGCGCCTGTGGATTTTGAATATTTGGCTATTCGTGGCGACTCGTATCAATACCATTTTGAAGTTGAACGTAATCAAGAGGTTAAAAAATGAACTTACCCAGCGACATACGCGTGCAGGATGTAGATGTTTTGGTAATTGGTGGTGGTACTGCTGGCCCGATGGCGGCGGTAACTGCCAAAGAGCAAAACCCCGATGCGAAAGTGATGTTGCTTGAGAAGGCAAATGTTAAGCGATCGGGTGCTATTAGTATGGGCATGGACGGCCTGAACAACGCGGTTGTACCTGGACATTCAGAGCCCGAAGATTACGTGAAAGAGATTACGATTGCGAATGATGGAATAGTCTTACAAAAAGGCGTCATGGCTTATGCCGAGGGCTCCTTCGATATGATCCAAAAGCTCGATAGTTGGGGCGTCTATTTTCAAAAAGACGAGACTGGCGAGTACGATATGAAAAAAGTGCACCATTTGGGCACTTATGTTTTGCCTATGCCAGAAGGGCACAACATTAAAAAGATTCTTTACCGCCGCTTGCGTCGTCACCGCGTAATGATTGAAAACCGCTATCAGGCAATTCGCTTATTGAAAGATAAAGACGGTGCTGTGTCCGGTTGCATTGCGTTGGGTACGCGAGATGCGGATATCATTGTTATCCGCGCCAAAGCTGTCGTTTTGTGCACGGGTGCCGCGGGCCGAATTGGTCTGCCAGCGTCTGGATATTTGTTTGGTACATATGAAAATCCATCTAATTGTGGTGATGGTCACTCTATGGCGTATCACGTGGGCGCAGAGCTAACAGGTCTAGAGTGCTATCAGATAAACCCATTATTGAAAGATTACAACGGGCCCGCTTGTGCCTATGTTACGGGTCCTTTGGGCGGTTATACCGCGAATGCAAAAGGCGACCGTTTCATCGAATGTGACTACTGGAGTGGTCAAATGATGATGGAATTTTACAACGAATTACAGGGCGGTAATGGCCCGGTATTTTTGAAACTGGATCACCTTGCTGAAGAAACAATTCAAGAAATTGAGCATGTTCTTCATACCAATGAGAGACCGAGCAGGGGACGCTTTCATGACGGGCGCGGAACAGACTATCGAACAAAAATGGTTGAAATGCACATTTCGGAAATTGGCTTTTGTGCAGGCCACTCGGCATCAGGTGTTTGGATCAATGAAAAAGGTGAAACGACTGTTCCTGGTTTATATGGTGCGGGCGATATGGCTTCGATACCACATAGCTATATGCTGGGAGCGTTTGTTTATGGCCAAATCTGTGGAGAAAACGCAACTGAGTATGCTCTAACTAGGGAGCTTCCTGAGTTAGACGTGGAATATATTATTTCCGAGCGAGATCGTATTCTAGCGCCAATGAAGCGCACGGATGGTATACCCCCGAGTCAGTTTGAATTCAAGGTGCGTCGTTTAGTTAATGACTACCTTCAGCCGCCCAAAGTAACGAAAAAAATGGACATTGGACTCGCGCGATTGGAGGCGATGAAAGAAGACATAGGCCACCTTTATGCGCGTGATGCACACGAGCTACTTAGAGCAAACGAGGCGCAACATGTTTTCGATTGTGCGCAGATGGCCGCAGTCGCTTCCATGTATCGTACTGAAAGTCGTTGGGGTCTATACCACAATTATGTCGACTTTCCTGCAACAGATAATGACAACTGGTTCTGTCATGTACAGTTGTTCAAAGACGAAAATAGTCAAATGGCATGCTCAACTAAACCAGTTGACCCTTATGTGGTTGAGTTGGACGAAGACGAGAAAAATGCATATCAACAAATGCGCGTCCAAGCGGGTTAATTCAAAATTCAGGAGTAAAAATATGCCTATTGCATCGCAAATATCTATGGTTCCAGTAGTCGTTGACGACGAAAAGTGTATCGCCGAAAAGGGCTGTCGTACGTGTATTGACGTGTGTCCTCTCGACGTATTATGGATTAACGAAGAGAGTGGAAAAGCCTATATGAAGTACGACGAGTGCTGGTATTGCATGCCGTGCGAAGCGGACTGTCCTACGGATGCTGTGACTGTAAACATTCCCTACTTATTGCGCTGAGGTTCCTATGTCAAATTTTTCCGATCCACTTTTAGCCTCGATCGCTAGCCGTTTAGATGACGCTGACCCTGGTATTCGCCGTGTTGCAGTGTTGGATTTGGTGGATAGTCCAGAAGCAGAAGCCGTTGACCTATTAATTCGCGCTCTTAGCGACGCAGATGAAGCTGTGCGCATGGAAGCAGCAAAAGTAATTGATGAGTTTGAACCTCGAGATATGATGGGTGCGCTTGTTGACGCTTTAACGTCGGCCGACAAAAACGTCAAGAATGCCGCTGCGAATGCGCTGGCTGACTTAAAAGACGTCAGTGCTGCGCCAGCTTTAATTGAGGCACTGAAGGTTGATGACCCTTTTGTTTTGTCTTCAATCTTGCGCTCTCTTAAACAACTTAAAATTAAGGATGCGCGACCACATGCTTTGACGCTGTTGAGTCACGCCGACTCAGGTGTTAGGCGCGAGGCTGTGAGTGTTCTTGGGTATTTGCAAGAAACTGACAACTTGCCACAACTTATGTCTATTGCTGCCAGTGACTCTGATGCTGAAGTGCGACGAACAGCTATTGGCGCACTTGTTTACGCGGATAGCGCTCAAGTTGCTAAAGCGTTGGTTAGTGGCTTGTCTGATGAAAATTGGCAGGTCCGCGTTGAGGCTACAAAAGGTTTGGGTCGTTTGAACGTGCAAAGTGCAATTGACGACCTAATAGCAGCGACTAATGATTCGATGTGGCAGGTGCAAGAAAAAGCGGCTGAAGCGCTAGGGAAAATAGGCTCTACCCAAGCGATTGCAGCATTTAGATCCTGCCTAGACAACCCTATTAGTAATTTGCGAAAAGCAGCAGTCGCAGCCCTTGGGGAGATCGCTCATCCTGACTGCATGGATTTGATCGACATCGCGCTTAATGACAATGACCCAGATGTACGAAAATTAGCGCGCTGGGCCAAAGATCAAGTCGAAGCAAGCATCAGTGCAGAAGGAGAGTAGGCCATGACTTTTGTGGTAACGGAGCAGTGTATTAAATGTAAATACACCGATTGTGTTGATGTGTGCCCTGTCGATTGTTTTCACGAAGGGCCAAATTTTATCGTGATTGATCCTGAGATTTGTATTGACTGCGCTCTGTGTGTTCCTGAGTGCCCGGTAGATGCAATCTACGAGGAAAGCGATTTGCCGGAAAATATGACGGACTATATCGCATTAAATGCGGAACTTGCTACAAAATGGCCAGTTATAGACGAAACCAAAGAGCCGTTGCCCGATGCAGAGGAGTGGGCGGACATGCCCGACAAACGCAGCGCATTAATTCTTCCATGAGGCCCGTTAATTGATAATGCGGTTTGTTCGTTCAAACAGCGTTATCAAGCGGTTTTAAATTCCTATCGATCCATCATTAGTTGAGAAAGCATAGTGAATCACTCATTCAATGACACAATAGCCCCACCCCAAAATATCACCTTTAGAAAAGGCGAAGCTGCTGTGACAGTGACGTGGAAAAATGGTGAAATTAACACTATTTATGGGAATGAATTGAGGCGCTTTTGCGCCTGTTCAGAATGTCGTGCAAGAAAGGTCGTTGGGGTCAACATAATAAGCGTTTCGTCAGAACTGGCAGATGTGTCATTGATGGGGAATCACTCGTTACATGTGAAATTTAGTGACGGGCATGAGAGGGGTATTTTTCCCTGGCCCTACCTATATGCGATTTCACAAGGTAGGGGTATGGAACATCTCAGTGAATGAGCTTGCAAATACGGATATAGCCGCTGCAAAAATAATGGTGTTTAAAAACCATTGCATGACGTTGTTTCCGGGCATTGGTTTTTGTTTATTACTCGTACTCGGTTCAAGCTATATTTCGGAGCATTACGGCAGCTCGACAATACTTGGTGCCCTTTTGCTAGGTATGGCGTTCAATAGCATATACAAGTATCCCGAATTTACCCCAGGGCTAGAGTTTTGCGCTAAAAATGTTCTGCGCATCGGAGTAGCCCTGTTGGGAGTGAGAATTACTTTTTCTCAGATTACAGAGCTGGGCATCCATCCAATTATTTCCGTTCTCGCGGCTGTTATCGGAACCATTAGTTTTAGCGTGGCTTTAGGTTATTTCCTAAAAGTTAGCCTTATAAAAAGCATTATATCTGGCGCGGCCGTTGGTATTTGTGGTGTGTCCGCCGCGTTGGCGGTTGCTGCGGTTTTGCCGACCTCAAAGTCCAATGAAAGGCACCTGCTATGCACTGTCGTTGGCGTTGCAGGCGTAAGCACGATCTGCATGATCCTTTATCCCGGATTGCTATTGTCCCTAAATTTTTCGCCTGAGCAAATGGGGATATTTCTCGGTTCAAGCATTCATGATGTTGCGCAAGTATTTGGGGCGGGTGAAATGATCTCTCCAGAAGTTGCTCAGCTAGCGACTTACACTAAAATGCTGCGCGTCGCGCTCTTAGTTCCGGCAATTATGCTCTTTGCTTATCTGTTTCGAGGTCATGCGCCAGAGAAAAGCCTTATCAATCGAATTCTGCCTTGGTTTCTTATTGCTTTTATTGTGCTCATGCTGCTTGCCAATTTAGGGGCGATGCCAAGCGAAGCCGTTACATTTTGTGGGGATTTTTCCAAGCTGTGTTTGTGGATTGCAATGGCAGCGCTGGGCGCAAAGACAAATTTATTGGAATTGTGGCAAGTGGGTAAAAAACCGTTTGTTTTACTTTTGGCAAACACCATTTTAATTGCCGGTGTTTCATTTTTTCTAGTTTTTTAACAAATAGGAAGTAGGCATGGCTACGCTAATGAAAGAGCGCGTGACAGAAGTTCACCACTGGAACGATACCCTGTTTAGTTTTAAGTCGACCCGGGACCAATCGTTCCGCTATAAAAATGGACATTTCACCATGATCGGATTAGATCATGAAAGTCGACCTCTTCTTCGAGCATACAGTATTGTTAGTGCAAACTATGAAGACGAGCTGGAGTTTTTTTCTATAAAAGTACCTGATGGGCCCTTAACCTCAAAACTCCAGCATTTAAAAGTAGGAGACGAGATATATGTGAGCAGCAAGCCGACCGGTACGCTGACTGTTGACAATCTGTTGCCGGGGAAGCGCTTGTATATGTTGAGCACAGGGACTGGTCTCGCGCCATTTCTTAGTATTATTCGCGACCCAGAGGTATATGAGCAGTATGACAAAGTCATACTGACTCATGGGGTGCGTACGGTCAACGAACTAGCTTACCGCGAACTCATTACTGAACACCTTCCAAAGCACGAATATTTTGGCGAAGAAGTTAGCGAAAAATTAGTTTACTACCCAACTGTGACGCGAGAAAAATATGCTACTCAGGGTCGTCTAACAGATCTCATGACATCAGGGGAACTGTTTGAAAGTGTTGGCCAGCCTCAGCTTAACCCAGAAGAGGACAGGGTAATGCTCTGTGGCAGTCCGTCAATGCTTAAAGATTGCGTCACGATACTGGACGATCTCGGGTTTACGGAAACCCGTGGTTCAAATCTAGGCAGTTATGTCATTGAACGAGCGTTTGTAGAGTCATAAAACTCCGCAAAAAATACGCTGAGAAGCGTTCCGGTTATTTGAAATTCAAATCAGAGAGTCATTTATGCAGTCGATTGATGAATCCAAAGTGTATGCCGCATTATCGGCGGTCCAGTCTCCTTTGTTTGATGATGATTTTTCGACATTGACATCGGTCGAAAGTATTAGCAGCAATGATCAGAGTTTAAACTTAAATCTGACTTTAGGTATAAAAGCTCATTCACATGAAAGCTTTCTAAAAATGGCTATCGAGCATCAGTTGAGCGAAATGGGAATAAAAGACGTTTCTTTACAGCTTAATGCGGAGGTGCTGGAGTCACCAACCTTGGCAAGGCAGGGTCAACTTAAGGCTGTAAAAAACATCATCATGGTCGCATCAGGGAAGGGGGGCGTTGGGAAATCAACCACGGCTATTAACCTTGCTTTAGCTTTGCGGCAGGAAGGGGCAAATGTTGGGATCTTGGATGCAGATATTTACGGCCCTAGTATGAGCACTATGCTGGGAATTCCTCCAGAGGCCAAACCAGAGCTAGTTGATGACAAATACATTCAGCCGATAAATAAGTACGGACTCAAATCAATGTCTGTGGCTTACATGTCGAAAGATAAAACACCAATGATTTGGCGTGGACCAATGGCCACCAAAGCCCTGCAGCAGTTACTAGAACTCACACTCTGGGGTGAACTAGATTACTTGATTATTGATATGCCTCCCGGCACTGGTGATATCCATATTTCACTTGCGCAGAAGGTCAATGTGTCGGCTGCTGTTGTGGTGACGACACCTCAGGAAATGGCATTGATTGATGCGCGAAAAGGTCTCGAAATGTTCAAGAAAGTGAATATTCCAGTGTTAGGTATCGTTGAGAATATGTCCACTCATACCTGCACAAATTGTGGGTTTGAAGAGCATATCTTTGGTAGTGGAGGCGCGCAGCAATTGGCAGACGAATACGCAGTGAGTCTTTTAGCTTCTTTGCCATTAAACGCCAAGGTGCGTGAGCATGTTGACGCAGGTGAGCCGACAGTATCTAAAGATCCTAGCTCTGCAATTGGCCGGGCTTACATACACCTTGCAAACAAAGTGTCGATAGAGCTATGGAAATCGAATAGTAATATGGCACCTACGCCTATGTTGAATATCTCGGAATGATTGCAAACGTTTTTCGAAATTTGCTGTGTACGTTTGACAAGGTTTGCCTTAGCCGGGTTTCAGATCCGCGATCCTGCAGGCGTTAATGGAATATCTAATTGGTCTTATCCTGGGTGGTATGCTATCGCTGTCAGGAGCTGGCGGCGTTATTGCGGTGCCGCTCATTATGATCTTCTTGAAGCTTCCTCTAAATGACGCCATGGGCACTGCATTGGGTGCGGTTATGATCAGTGCAGCGGTAGGTGTTTTAAATCAAAGAAAGGCCGTCTTGTTTGTTCCAGCGTTAATACTCGGGCTATCCGGAATGCTTTCTGCACCTTTGGGGCGTGCGTTAGCGATTTGGATGAACGAGTGGGTCTTATTATGCGCTTTTTTATCAATTTCCTTTGTTATTGCTGGTTTGATGTGGAAAAAAGCTGTTACTGGTACTGCCACAGTTAAAGCTGTTAGCAGTAATTCCGTATTAGAAAAAGTCATCAGTGTAGACGTATACGACCGCAGTGTTCTTGAGCAGGCGATGCCTGTAGAGCCGAATGGTTTTAAAACAAAAAAATTAGAATATGACAGGGCACTTGTTACGAAGATGCTTGTTAGTGGTTTATCAATTGGGTCAATCTCGGGAGTGCTTGGCATTGGTGGTGGCGTATTTATGGTTCCATTTCTTCGTTGGTTCCTGAAAATCAGCATGAAAGAAGCCATCGCAACATCCATGATGACGGTGCTATTGATAAGCTGTTCGGGCTTTTTAACTAGCTTTTTTGTTTATCATCAGGTGAACGAACTTGTGTTAGCAAAACTGTCTGTCGCGGCAATAATCGGAATACTGATTGGCCAGAAGTTAGGCTCTTATTGCCATGATGCACAATTACAAAAAATATTTTCTGTATCCATTATTTTTATGTGCTTTCTGGCATTGGCTAAAGAGCTGTAATCTGGCCTATAAAATCAAACCTGTTTTGTTTTAGGTTGCTGCCAATTGAGCGAGGTAGGTAAGGTATTTGGATGTACAATTGCCACGAAAGGAATGCCGGTCTATATAGAGTCAATTTAACATAATATACATTATGCGCATAAGGATATGGGTTTAAGGTCAAGTGTGTTGCCAAGGCTCTTGGGCCCCAGAACATAGCAGCACTAATTACTAAATTAAGTGAGCGCCTGATTGACTGGATGAAATGAAGGCCATCGAAAGAAACTCGATGGCCATTGGGTAATTAGTTACCTAAGACATTGCTTTCAGATTTCTTGGCAGCCT